>JAABUZ0100001015.1_pt1 | contig 57925 bp, 65 predicted proteins | sample 5562091 | NCBI WGS metagenome assembly JAABUZ01 (sample SAMN12813069, study PRJNA571459) | rock metagenome | isolation source: Antarctica rocks | place: Antarctica: Victoria Land, Linnaeus Terrace sud | collected 2015-12-21 | reverse complement strand
CACGGATCTGGATTGCGGCCGGCGTGACGGACATGCGGCGCGGCTTTCATGGGCTGAGTGCGCAGGTGCAGACGGTGCTCGAACAGCAGCCCTTGTCAGGCCAGGCCATGTGTTTGTCTTTCGTGGTCGGCGTGGCGACATCGTGAAGGTGCTTTGGTTCGATGGCGATGGTCTTTGTCTGCTGGCCAAGCGGCTTGAACGCGGGCGCTTCGTGTGGCCTCAGGCGAGCAGTGGTACGGTATCTCTTAGCCGTGCGCAGCTGTCGATGCTGCTCGAAGGGATCGACTGGAGAGCGCCTCTTCGGACGGCAGAACCGGTGATGAGTGTTTGAGTGATTCGCCCAGTGTTCATGCGGCTTTTCTTCTCTTTTGCACTTCTATTCTGTGACCTACTTCGCACATGCCTCAGACCCTCAGCCAGCCCGATCTGGACGCCCTCGATCCGGCTGCGTTGAAGGCGATGATCCTTCACCAGCATGCTCAAGCCAAGGCTCAACAGGAGCAGTACACCGCTACGCTAAGCTCGCGGGCAAGCGAGATCGAACGTCTGGTGCTGCTGGTCGAGAAGCTGCAGCACATGCTCTTCGGAGCGAAGAGCGAGAAGGTGTTGCGCCAGATCGAGCAGCTGGAGTTGCAGCTGGAAGAGCTGCAGGCCGCCAGCGCCATCGAAGAGACGAAGGCCACGGATGAGATAGAGCGCCCCTTACCTGCCAGGTCGTTTCGACGTCCGTTGCCCGAGCATCTTCCACGTGAGATCCATACCCACATGCCCGGCCACGATGCCTGCCCGGACTGCGGTGGTCATCTGCGGGAGCTGGGCGAAGACGTGGCCGAGATGCTGGAACGCGTGCGGGCCTGCTTCAAGGTCATCCGCCATGTACGGCCGAAGCTGAGCTGCGATGCCTGCGATCGGATCGTGCAGACGCCGGCACCATCGCGGCCGATCGACCGTGGCCTAGCCGGTCCTGGCCTGCTGGCCCATGTGCTGGTCTCGAAGTACGCCGACCACCTTCCGCTCTATCGTCAGTCGGAGATCTACTCGCGTGAAGGCGTCGACCTCGATCGCTCGACGCTTGCAGGCTGGGTCGGCGCAACCAGCGAGTTGCTCACGCCCTTGGTCGATGCCGTGCGCGATCATGTCATGGCCGCGACCAAGCTCCACGCCGACGACACGCCGGTCCCGGTGCTCGCACCAGGCAACGGCCGCACGAAGACCGGAAGGCTCTGGACGTACGTTCGCGATGATCGACCTTCCGGAGATCCGACTGCGCCGGCCGTCTGGTTCGCCTACTCGCCCGACCGCAAGGGTGAGAACCCACGCCAACATCTCAAGCTTTACAAGGGCGCACTTCAGGCCGACGCCTATGCTGGCTTCCAGCAACTCTACGAAGCAGGAACCATCGTTGAAGTCGCCTGCTGGGCTCACACCCGGCGCAAGTTCCACGAGATCCACGTCGCCCACGCCTCGCCGATCTCGACTGAAGCCATCGAGCGTATCGCCGCCCTCTACGCTATCGAAGCCGAGATCCGCGGCAGTACACCAGAGATTCGCAGAGCCATCCGGCAAGCCAGGGCAAGACCTCTGCTCGACGGACTGCATACTTGGCTCGAAAAGACTCTCGCGAAGCTCTCCCGCAAGTCCGATACGGCTGCGGCGATCCGCTACGCCCTCTCGCGCTGGCCCGCGCTCACACGCTACGCCGACGACGGACAACTCGAGATCGACAACAACACCGCCGAACGGGCGCTGCGCGTCGTTGCGCTCGGCCGCAAGAACTACCTTTTCTGCAGATCAGACGCCGGCGGAGCTCGGGCTGCTCGCATCTACTCGCTGCTCGGCTCAGCCAAACTCAACGGTCTCGACCCTGAGCTCTATCTCCACCACGTTCTTGAACGCATCGCAGACCACCCCATCAACCGTATCCACGAGCTCCTGCCCTGGAACGTATCGATCCTTACGAGCCACACGATCACACCAAAATAAGTGTCCACATAAGCTTATGTGGACACTTAACTCAGAACGACTCATAGAACGGCCAACACCGGACGCTTACACCACCTCACGATGGAACGAAGTGAAGCCTCATCGCGCGGTGTCAGCCTTGGCCTGCTCTCCTCCGCAATCTTTTTAGGCCAGTTTCTTTCTTCGGCATCCACCTTCTCGTCTTTAGACCAACGAGATACCTTGCTTGTTGCCGGACTTCTGGGCTTGGTCGCCGCTTATCTCTGGGCTGGCTTTGGCTTCATTGAGGAAAGCAGAGACGTTTGGTCGGCTGAACTAACTTCGATACTTTGGGGTATACCCATTCGCGACACACCGTTGTTGCACACGGCCAGCTTCACTGCATAGTACTCCGACAACAAAAGGTAATGGCCTACTTGACCTCTTTATGGTGACGCTTTTAAGCGTTGCTATCACCCTTGGGCTTACGTTTGGTTTGAGCGGCAGATATTTCACATGAGCGTAACAGAGCGTTGCCATAGGCAAACGCTGCTCGTCGCACCGACGATTCCGACGCAAACACCACCAAAAGAATCGTACAAAATACGGCGAGAAGGCCAGTACCCCACAGGAGATCATTCATTTGCCAACCTCTTAAGCGGCATGCGTTGACCAACAAAGCTGCTGTGACTGCGTTTGAAGCAACACCTGCCCACCGCAGCCCATGCAAATTCCTAGCGAAACCATAATTGCAGTTTTCCGCAAAGATCAGGGTATAGGTCTTGCTTCTTCTTTTCTCGATGAGGGCGTGCACAGCGCTGTTGTAGAGGTTTTCGGCATTTCGAGAGTCGCTCACTTCCGAGGCGGCGTCCGGTAGATCCAACCCGATGAGGCTCGAAAGAACACGATGATAGCGAGCCTTTGTCAATGGATCGATCTCGCTGTCAGACCATCGCAGAAGAATCGTCGTAGGTTTTCCTCCCCAGCAATCAAACAGATGGGGCTCGGCACGCTTGCCTTCATCTCTCGCAATTCTCATCAACCAGAACAGCAGGGCGGACTCAAGAACTAGACCGACACCTAACGCCTTAGGATGCTGAAGTTCGGAAAGACCGAGAAGACAACTGCGAAGACCGGAAGAGTGACCAGGAGTCCGGGATAGAGACGGGCCTTCAAATCGTATTGATCTATGGGGAATGGGAGGGCTGTCAATTTGACACCTCCGCTTGACCCTGAGCCGTATCGAACGAGACGCGCGTCGTATGACCGTCGCAGATCCAACGTACCTCATCCGCAGCCAGGATGGCCATCACGGGAGCAAACCCCATCTCCTGAGCCCGCTGATCCAGCCAACCAAACAAGATCAGATCGTCTACGCTCGGGTTAGCAGCATAGCCGTCAGGATGTGAATGCCACTCCCCGACATATTGGACGACTCCTGCGGTCTTGGTTAAAATGTCTCCTAACGCTTGGCCCAGGCCAGAGGTCCCGCGAACGAAGCTTTGTTCCGTTTCTTCACTGTCTGGTGGTGCTGCTTGGGCATCCACTAGATACAGGGCTTTCACGTCCAAGTCCCAAACTCCAAGAATGACGCCGCCCGTTTCTGCTGGGTGGATGGCGTCTCTGATCTGCAACATCTTTATCAGCGTTATCTCATCCCAAATGACGGTCCACTCCCCGACCTGTACGCGGTGAGTTCGGCTTACTTCCGGAGCTACATACTCGACCTGACCCTGCTCGCCCATCTGGTAAATCGAGATGCTGGGCTCCAGCGATTCCAAACTGCGCCGCACACTCTTCGCTGCCAGGCCGGCAAACACCGCAATGTTGTCCGTGGACATCTGGGCTGTCAGATCGCCACAGGAGCGAGCGTAACGGACGGAGTGTACGTCAGCAGGGAGGTGCCCTGCGAGGGCTGGATGGCTCATGAGAGCGCGGTAATATTGCATTTCCAAAGAATCGAGTTGCTCTTTTCTTTCGTCGTCCTCGGTCAGCACGACCAGTGCTGTCCCAGCCGGGTTCAGGAAGCAAGAAATGCATCGAGCCCGGTTCGACGCCATTCGGGCGATGTCACGCTGCACGGCGGCCGACGCGGAGAAGTCGAGAACGAGGTTCGCCGTTTGCAGAGAGGCTTGCAGCGTTTCGACGTGTGGGCCTGCCCGGAGTACATCACCGAAGATTGTTTGGTCGACAACACTTGTTTCAAAGAGGCTGTCCAAGAAGGACTGCACAACGTTCACCTTCGGAAAGCCGATCGCTGCTCCACTCGCAAGATGACGCACCACATTGTGTGGCAATAGAACATCGCCATCAACGAGCGTCCAACGTCCCAAGCCGGTACGTGCGAGCAAGGCGGTCACCTGTGATCCAAGGGCTCCCATTCCAACAGCCGTGATTTTGAGGTGTTTATGTTCTGTGCGGCTCAACTTCGCGGCCATTTCCGGCGCCACCATATATGAGGGATTGAGGATCGTGACACTTACATCGCTTGCACGCTTCTCATCAATGCCCGCCCCGAACAAATGAACCGCCACAACGTCCTGAACTTGCCATACGCCGAGAGCGGCACCGAGGTCTCCTAGGGAAAGATCGCAATGGAAAGCCCAACGCTCGATACGCTCAATGTCTCCATTTTCTTTTCGAGATCGAGGGAAGCTGATAAGCACCACAGGGGTGGCTGCGGGATTGGGGCTTGAAGCCTCTAAAGCGGCCACTTTCCCCCGCAATTCGGTTAGAAAGTCAGTACCTTCTGCCGCGAAGATGTGCTGGAGGTCGCCTAGCGATCGAGGCTCACGCCGAATGGCTGCTTGCGTCAGCGTAGGTGAAACGAAGCTGAAGAGGGTGTACCCAGGCTGACCGGCGAAAGCAGCATTACCCATCCCTTCTCTGCAGAGGAGGATCTGTCCCCAGGTTTGCCAGTCAAAGTATTGCAACCGCAAATTCTGGGCGTTGACGTCAAGCTGGAATTCAAAGCTGGACGGAAGAATGATGCAATTGGGCGTTACAAGAAAGAGCTGCTCAACGGGCTGGTCATCGCGATGGAGCTCGTTTGCTGCAGTGTCACGGAGCCACTCACGAATTCGCTCGACGATGCTGACTGTTGTCCAACTGGACCGGGAATCCAAGAAGCGAGCTTCATAAAGACACAGGCTCTTCGGCGTGTCGAAGGGCCGAATATTGGTGTGGAGTACGACGGGGAAATCGTCACGTAGGGCAAGGACTTCTGGCCAGTCGTCATCGGCATTTCCGAACGTGATGCTTACTGCTTCACGATCACGAATGTCAGCGGCGGTAACCTGGCCAACTTCGACGTCTACCTCAAGAACTACCGTCTCGCCCGCTAGAACTCCTCCAGTTCGTACTTCCCGCAGATGAGCGTACGGGTGTACGCCACTTTGCAAGAAGGTTAGAAGTTCACGCGGGCGGCGTAGCTGCAGGGCCTCTAGAGCCACACTTTGCCCAAGCAAGCTGTCAAGGGAATCAGCCACGGCCGGCTCTCGGCGGCTTCTGGCCAATGACGCTGGCCAATCCCCCTCCATAAGCCATCTGTCTCTTGGCCTTCGAACCCGTAATCTCAATGACGAGAGGCTTTGGTGCTGAAGAGGTAGGCTCGTCCATTATGACGATGTAGCGCCCTCCCTGAGCAGCTGCGCAATCTTTGTAGTAGTTCGCGGTTTGACGATGTGGAGGCTGTGTCGTGTCCGTCGCAGGAACCGAGCAGCTCGTCGATACCAGCATCGCTCGCCAGAGAAGCTTCTTCTCGTAGAGGTATGCGATCTGAGCGTCCGGCACTGTCTTGTCTTTGCCCTTATCCTCGCTGAGTGACAGGTAACTGGAGTGGTGAGGGATCTTCACTACGTCCGACTCTAGCCGTTCTTCTCGGCTGTAGTAACGCGTCTTCCGGATAATTTCGGAGAGCGGTTCGTGCGTAATATCAGCGCCGAAGAAGACGCGTGTCTTCTGCCCATCGGCTTCGAAGGTGGCATGCAAGACAAGGCAGCCGGAGTTACGCTCGGCATAGGTACCGTCGTCCGTCTTGCTGGCAAAAGGGGAATGCACGAAGAACTCCACACCTTGTGCTGCAGCTTGCCACCCCGGCACCAGCTGTCCCGCGTCGGTAAACAGCGCGCGACGATCTGCCATCGTAAGGCCTTCTCCTTCAAGCCAGGCCTTCAAGGCCTCAGGACGCGAGAACACCCTGATACCCGAACCTTTCTTCAGGCGATAACGCGCTTCCTGGCGAATGATTCGGTCTTCCTCCGTGCAACCAGCCTCTGTAATGACTGCTGCTGGCACCCACATTTCACGCATACGGATGCGGTCCTTGCCATTGACCTGCCCCTGATACTTCGTCGCGTGCTCCAGGTAAAAGAACTCTGAAGTACCTCGGATGTGATCGTCGTCCAGATGCGTAAACATCACCACGTCGTAATAGTTACGCTTTCTTTGATCCAGATCCTTCCGGAGTTCTGTAGGTAGATCGATCCTAAAGTCAGTTTTGTTTGCAGGATCTCTCATTGCTGCGTAGTCGACGAGCAGCTGCGTACCGTTGTCCAGATCGATACGGCAGCAATCTGCATTCCCCAGCGGGAAGAAGTTCAATTTGTGTACAGCCATAACACCCCCCCCAATTCTTTGAGATCCGCGTCTGGCGATCCCGCCAAATCTCACGTATATTCGCCTCAGAGCGACCTGTTGCCATTATGCGAACTTAACGCACTTGATGTTAACTAATTTCCAACAGGTTGCGTAAAGGCAAATGACAGAGACAATCAATCTACATCTCCTCGGACAAACGGTTCGCTTTTTGCGTCAAGGCAGAGGATGGACGCTTTCCGATCTGTCCGAGGCTTCAGGCGTTGGAAAGGCGTACATCTCTGACCTTGAGAACGGGGTCGCAGGAAAACCCAACATTCAGTATGTGTTTTCCATCGCGAGAGCGCTTGGCGTGACGCTCGACCAGCTCATTGATGGAGCTTCGCCCCAGCATCCCGAACCTGAGAACAAGGACCAAGATTTCACCCTGCCACCTGGGCTGGCTCAGCTTCAGCTCGAAAAGAAGCTCACAGACAAAGAGACGCAGATGCTCGCACAGGTAAACTTTCGAGGGAATCGCCCTAAGAATGTCGACGGCTGGAGGTTTCTGTATCAGACAATTCAACTACTCGGAGAACGCTGAGGTGGGTCCTAGTAATGAAAAGCTTCAGCGTCGGAGGACATAAATACACAGATCCTGATGTTCTCTCCCTAATCTTTAGCAAAGATGTTCCCGTTGACCCACGCGCTGAGGTTCTACAGAAAGCTCGCGATGCCCTGAATGTCATGGGGCTTTCGGATCAGTGCCCAAAGACCCCTTCGACCGCCTCACAGTGCTGGCCTCTATCTGTGGCATCTCCGAGCTTCTTCCGTTAACGCTAGAGCAGTGTAGCGATGAGTCGAGAGATGCGTTCAGCTTTCGCTCCCTCGCCGGAAAACTGGTCGTCTACTACAATCCTTTTCGCACGCGTGCTCGAGTGGTATTTTCCATAGCTCACGAGATCGCCCACACCTTCATTCCAAACAGCACTGGGGGTTCTCAGTTTCGATACTCCTGCGTGGCGGCCTCTCGAGAAGCAAACGAGCTTGAACGGCTCTGCGATCTTGCTGCGTCAGAGTTGCTGATACCTGAGCTTGCCTTTCAAGCTGAGGCGGATCGGGTTGGATACGACCTGTGCAACGTCCCCGCTCTGATGGCGTGCTTTGGAAGTTCTTACGAAGCGACCACGTTCCGCTTGGCGTCCGCACATCCACACAAAGCAGCGGCTGGACTTCTTCGATGCCGCCTTCGCTTGGAAGAAGAGCGGCGTGTCCGCTTCAGCGCCCAAGGTAACTTCTTCGAAGAAAATCTCTGGGAATGACTCCGCGCGAAAGGTATCGCCGCCAGTCGTTTCACTCCTCTGCTAAATTTCCTGGCGATCACCTCGTTCGGTGGAACAAGTCGTTTGATGACTCCTCAGCTGTATATGCTATAGGCCCCAACGTTGAGATCCTAAGCGGAATCGAAACTCTTCCAAACGGGCAGAAGACGACCGGTTTACTTCAAGTGACTCGTGCTCCTTATCAACGATCAGAGGCACATCCAGTCTTTTCTGATTTGCTCTTTCTATGGACTGCTCAGTAGGCAAGTGTTTGCTTTTAGCGGCAGTTCCCCGCTTTCGCTGGCTTCAGCGTCTTCCGCATGAGTTCCGGCCCGTTGTTTTGGACGTTGCCGACTTTGAGATTGGCTTCGAACATCTCTATTTCGTTTGAGTCGAGAGGCCGGATGAGATCGAGCGGGAGCTGTTCGGTCTTTTCCCTGTGGAGCCATCGGTCATATTCGCGCGGGTTGCCAAGCCGTGACTCGCTTAGTTCATTGGTTGCAGAGTCAAGGAGATGCCGGGTTCAGCTTAGCTTCCTAGAGTGGCCCCCGCACCGATTACCGGTCGAGTTGGCGACGCCTAGCTTCCAATCTGTTGACTAGTTGTTCTTCTGTAGGCAGGACCAACTGATATTCACGCGCAAGAACCTGGTTCACCAGATTGCCCAGAGCGTAGTGGGCAACGACGGTGTCCTGTTCGGAGCAAAGGATTAATCCGATAGGAGGATTCTCATCCTGATTCGCCCAATGTTCTCGAGCGTAATTTAGATAGAGATTCATCTGTCCGGCATCGGCGTGAGTGAATTTCCCAAGTTTTAGTTCGACGACAATGAGGCTTTTCAGCCTTCGATGAAAGAAGAGGAGATCTACTCGATACCATTCAGTTCCAACTCTGAGCCTCTTCTGACGCGCAACGAATGCAAAGTCATTTCCTAGCTCCAGCAGAAATTGTTCGAGTTCTCGAATGAGCGCCTCTTCTAATTCTGCTTCGGAGTATTCGTCCTTGAGCCCCAGGAACTCAAGTACAAACGGATCTTTGATCTCAAAATCAGGAATTCTCTCTGAGGAGCTATGTCTATTGCCCAAGACCGGTAATCGTTGAAAGGAAAGCGTTGAGATCTGACGGTCGAGCTGACGGACTGACCAGCCTCCCCGAAGAGCCTCCGCTTCATAGTGCCGCCGCGCTGTCAGATCAGAGACGGAAAGCAGTCGCACATAGTGGGACCACGGAAGTGGGAACTGCGGGGCTTCTCTCAAACTCAATTTCGCAGACGGTGTCTGCGAAATCTTCTGAGAAACTTCTCTTGCCGAATCCGCAGACAGCGTCTGCGGAGTTTGCCAATGGAGATAGAACTGCCGCATCTGTTCCAGGTTTCTTTCGGAAAACCCGCGACCAAGTTGACTTTGGAGGTCGCGCGACAGTCGCTTCAGCAACTCAGAGCCATAAGCGGCTCGCCCCTTCCCGTCTTGTTCGTACTCAACCAGTCGACGGCCGATCGACCAGTAGGTTGCCGTCAGCACTGCATTGACGGACTTCGCAGCATGTTGGCGACCCCGTTGGAGCAGTTCCGCAATGCCCGACAGGAGGCCGTCGTATCCAGCGGATAACTCCGTGACTAACGACTTTTTCAACACAACTATACCTCCTTGATCAGGCACAGATCCTCGACGGACGAATCACCACCGGTCCAACCGCAGGCCGATGTTTCCAGAGTAAAGTGTTCCGAGCCGCTCCAGCTAGAAAGGAAAGGGCTGATCCCACACGGATCAGCCCATCTGGCCACTTGCTGTTAGTTTTGCCCGCATTTTGCCCGCAAATACCGCCCATTGGGCCGGTTCTGCCGACTATTCCGACTCATAAGCCTTATGCCGTCTATAAGATAGCTCAGGAGTCACTCCGTGGCATGGAAGAGGTCGTCAGACCCTTACTCAATCTCTTCTACAAAGGACGGTGCCCTTGACTAGGACTGAGACACGTCGACTAATCTCATCTCTGATTTGTCGAACCGCCTCAATCCCTTGCCCCTTTGGGTCAGGGAGCGGCCAATCGTCGCGAATCAGCCCAGGTATATAGGGGCAATCATCCCCGCAGCCCATTGTAATGAGCATCTCCGCCCCTTGGGCAAGCTCGGCCGTCAGCTTCTGCGGAGTAGCTCCGGCCAAGTCGATTCCGACCTCGCCCATGGCTTCCACCACAATGGGGTGAACGGCAAGGCGGGATTTGTTCCAGCGGAGATCCCCTTGGCGAGTGTGGGATCGGCCAGCAGATTGAAAAAGGCGGCCGACATCCGAGAGCGGCCGGCATTGTGAACACAGGCAAATATGAAGGTGCGCATCCGAAGGTGAATCTCCAAAAGGCTTCCGATCGTTATTTCTGGCCGATGCTGTCGAGTTCTTTCTTGAGCGCCATGCTGTCCAGGGTGGCCAGGGGCAGGCAAAGGAACAAGCCGATTCTGCGGTCGAGGCCGGCGAAGGCTTTGCTGTAAGCGCGGCCGATCTCCTCTTCCGTGCCTTGGACAGCAGCCGGATCGGGAATGCCCCAATGGGCCGTCATGGGTTGGCCCGGCCAGTGCGGGCAGACCTCTTGCGCGGCGTTGTCACACACCGTGAAGACGAAATCGAGATGCGGCGCGTCCGGCCCCGTGAACTCGTCCCAGGACTTGCTACGGAAGCCTTCGGCGCTCAAGCCGGAACCCTCGATTCGCTTTAGCGCCTGCGGCTGTACTGTGCCGGTGGGGTGACTCCCGGCACTGTACGCGTGGAAGTTGCCGCGGCCCTTCCGTTGCAGGATGGCCTCAGCCATGATCGACCGGGCCGAGTTCCCGGTACAAAGAAAGAGGACGTTGTACTGTTTCGATTCGGTCATGCCAGATTCTCCAGGGTGCAGCTTCTGAGCGCTTTACTTCGCAGGGGAGCAGCACGTCGGGCCGCAGCATGAGCCTTCGCGGCCATCGCAGGCTTGACCGCGTAGACCTTGACGCTGGCAGCGGCGGCGTTCACGTCGTACTTGGCCAGCAGTTCGGTCAGATCCTCGTGGAGCGTCGCCGGCGTTTCCGTAGCGCAGCAGGGTTCCGCGATGACGTTCAGGTCGTTTTCGGCATCCATCGCCGGAGAGCAGCAACCGGCCTGGTTCTCCACCTTGGCGTAGGCATTCAGGTCCGCACCGCTGTCCACGATCTCGACGTGCTCAAAACCGGCAGCCAACAGACCATCGCGGTATTCGCTAATGAGGATTGCGCCGCCGATGCAGCTGACGTAAGCGGCCATGCTGCTCGCCACTTCGGGCGGCAGCTCGCTCTTGAGGGCAATGTCGCTTACGGCCAGGCGGCCGCCAGGTTTTAGTACACGCGCTATCTCGCGAAAGACGGCAGGTTTGTCTGGGGCGAGATTGATGACGCAGTTAGAAATGACGCAATCGACCGAGGCGTCCGACAACGGCATTCTGTCGATGGTGGACAGGTGAAACTCGACATTTTGGTAGCCGCCCGAAGCCGCGTTCGCGCGCGCGCGCTCAATCATGGCCGAGGTCATGTCGATGCCGATGGCCTTGCCCGTAGGACCAACCAGCGGAGAAGCCAGAAATACGTCGAGACCGCCGCCCGAGCCAAGGTCCACCACGACCTCACCCGGCCGGATCGAGGCGATGGCCGTGGGATTGCCGCAGGAAAGGCCCATGTTCGCGTCCGCAGGAATCGAGGTCAGTTCCTCTGCGCTGTACCCAAACGCCTCCGCCACGGCCTGAACGCCCGCGTGCTCATTCGATAGCGTGCTCTCCGCCACCGCGCCGTACTTCGACCGAACCGACTCCAGCAATTGCTCCGACATTGTTTACCTCTCTGCAAAATGTATTTGCCAAGGCGACTATATTCTGTCACAATAAATACGTCAACACAGATATGGCGATGACTATGGCGAAGCAATCAGTTTTCAATGTTGAGCGATTCTTTCAGGCGCTTGGCGATATGACGCGGCTCCGGCTCCTCAACCTCATGGGGGAGCAGGAGATTTGCGTCTGCTACTTCACCGAGATTTTGGCGCAACCGCAGCCGAAGATTTCCCGTCATCTAGCCTATTTGCGGAGCGCCGGGATCGTCACCGTGCGGCGCGAGGGCCGATGGATGCACTACCGAATCGCCATGCCGCCCCACATTGGTGCTTCGCAGATTCTTAAGCAAACGCTCGACTGGCTGAAAGAGGATCGCGCGATGCAGGCCGACCGCGCCAAGCTCTCGCGGGCCTGCTGTACTCCGGCCAAGTTCGCCGCCCTTGAAGGGGCTCCGCTCCCTGTTCCAGTCGAACCACTCACAGCCTTCGTTTCGAGGTAAGCATGTCGAGCGTCTCCTACACGCAAGGTCAGGTCTGCGCACCGTTGCCGCGCAAAAAGCTTTCTTTCCTCGACCGGTATCTCACGCTCTGGATCTTCCTTGCGATGGCCATCGGCGTTGCAATCGGGCACTTTGTGCCCGGCTCGGCCGGCTTCGTCAACAGCTTCCAGTCCGGCACGACGAACATACCTATTGCCATCGGGCTCATCGTCATGATGTACCCGCCGCTGGCGAAGGTGCGCTACGAGAAGCTGGGCGAAGTCTTCCGTAACCGCCGCGTTCTCGGCCTCTCGTTCGTCCAGAACTGGATCATCGGCCCGTTGCTGATGTTCGCGTTGGCATTGACCTTCCTGCACGGCGAACCGGCCTATATGCGCGGCCTGATCCTGATCGGGATCGCCCGCTGCATCGCCATGGTGCTGGTATGGAACGAGCTCGCCGGAGGCGACACAGATTACGTTGCCGGGCTGGTCGCCCTCAACAGCGTCTTTCAGGTCGTCTTCTACAGCCTCTATGCGTGGGTGTTCATCACGATCCTGCCGACGTGGTTTGGATTCCAAGGCTCCGTCGTTAACATCAGCATCGGACAGATCGCTCACAGCGTCTTCATCTATCTCGGCATCCCGTTCCTTGCCGGTGCGCTGACCCGCTTCGTTCTCGTTCGCGCGAAGGGTGAAGAGTGGTACCGAACGCAGTTCATCCCCCGGATCAGCCCATTTACGCTGGTCGCGCTCCTCTTCACGATCCTTGTCATGTTCTCGCTCAAGGGTGATCTCATCGTCCGGCTACCGTTTGACGTTCTCAAGATCGCGGTTCCCCTGCTGATCTACTTCATCGTCATGTTCCTGGTCAGCTTCTGGATGGGGAAGAGGCTCGGAGCGGACTATGCCAAGACCGCAACGCTCTCCTTCACCGCCGCCGGCAACAACTTCGAGTTGGCGATCACGGTCGCGGTCGCGGTGTTCGGCCTGAACTCCGGCGAGGCTTTCGTCGGTGTGATCGGGCCGCTAGTCGAAGTTCCTGCGCTGATCGGCCTCGTCAACGTGGCGTTCTGGATGCGTAAGCGATACTTCGCCGGGCCGGAGCCAGGCTTCCAGGTTCATCTCGTCGAGACCGCGCCATAGCAAGGACCAGGAGAAGACAACATGCATTTTCTTATCATTGGCGGCAGCGATGCCGGCATAGCAGCCGGACTTCGCGCCCACGAGCTGGACCCGGGCTGCGAAATCACCCTTATTCTGGCCGATGACTTTCCGAACTACAGCATCTGCGGTCTGCCGTTCTATTTGAGCGGCGAGACCCCGGACTGGCACTCACTGGCCCATCGAACGGAGTTCCCCGGCATCGAGATCCTTTCCAGCCATACCGCCGAGACCATCGACGCCAGCCAGAAAACAGTTCAGGTCCGCCGCGCACAGGCGCTTGAATGGCAGTTGGTCGAAAACTCGCAGCGCGTCGACGTACACCCCTACGAAGAAGCGCAAGGCTTCCAGCGGCTACTCGACATGCCCGGTTACGACGTGGCCACGCTGGTAGAGAAGTCCGGTAAAAGCCCCGCCCACGTCTACGCCCGTCTCTCACTCCTGCAGCTTATCCCGTCCATTGCCGAGGCGTTCAGCGCGGAGCGAATCACTGCATCCCACGCCAACCTCCTAGCCCGCCTCCCGCAGGACGTACAGGCCAACGCCTACGAGCAGTGCTGGCGCAAGGATTGGCAGGACAAGGAGCCGCACCTGCTACCTGCGAAGCACCTTGCCGCGTGGATACAAACCAATCTCTACCTCTCCCTTGCCGAGGCCCCTTTCGATAAGGAAGACACAACTCTAAACCCCGTTGCCGGAGCTTGCGTCACGTGCCCCCGCCGCAGCGGATTCAACACAACCCTGTTTGCCGACGTGCAGGGCGACCAATGCCTCGACGCCCCTTGCTTTCACACGAAGGTAAACGCCCACATCGACCGCGAGATTGCCGCCCGTCCGGAGCTTGTACAGATCGAGGATGGATGGCGTAAACCCACGGAGAAGAGACCAGACGCCGTCCAGCGTGGTCACTTCCGCGAAATCGACACTACCACGGAGAACCCTGACGCCGAACCCGTTATGCCGTGCGCCGCCGCTAAAGCCGCCCTCGTGGTCTACGGGAAACGCGTAGGAACCACCCTCACCGTTTGCACGGACAACAGCTGCCCGGTACACGATCCCCGCGCCGCCGCCCGTGTCGCCGAACACCCCGCCCCCGTCATGGAACCCGCACCCGAGGCCGAGACAGACGAACAAGCCGAGGAACGCCGCCAGCAATACGAAGCACAACGCAAAGCCCACGAGCAGGAGGAGGACCGCAGGGCTGAGGAACGCCGCCAGCAGTTCGAGCGGGAGCAAGAGGAGATAGAGGCCGAGAACGCGAAGCTCGACAAACTCCGTAAGAAGCGCGAATCAACGTTCGAGCGGATCATCGCCGACACCCCGCCCGTCTTTACCGCCCCGCAGTTGCGCATCATCTTACGCGCTCTCGTCAACCTTGACCCGTACACCTTCGCCGACGACCTCGCCGAGGATATAGCCGACGAGAACGATAAGCGCAGTGCGGAGGAGGTTTTGCTTTCAGCAATCGAAGGCACAATCGACGACAAGCTAACCAGCTTCGCCGCCCGTCTCGCACTCGCAGGACATCGTGGCATCCCGCGCGAAAGCGAGTTCGATTTCCTTACCGAAGCCGAAGCCGCATTCCTCACTCCCAAGGCCCCCAAGAAGAGCTCGACCAGCAAGAAGAAGGAACCGACACCCATCAAGCCAGCCAAGGCAGGAGCGAAAAAGACCAAGGCCAAAACGAACCCGGCACCAATCGCAGCCTAGCCACCACCAGGGCGGGAGCCGCGCGGTTCCCGCCGCTCTCCTACTTAGTCGCAAAGAAACCGAGGCCAGTTATGGATAGAACAAAAATCACAACCCGGAAGCTACTCGCCGCGCTTCCCGCACCCGGCTACGACCTTGGCATCCTCATCGACAGAGACATGCACCGCTTGGAAGCCGTGTCAGCATCTCGCCTAATACGAATGCTGCCCTACCTAAAGTACCGCAACGCCAACGGCGCACACATCTATACCCGACCCACAGGAGAAAGCCCCTACACCTTGCTCGACGACCTAACTCCCGCCGGCATAGCACGGCTTGAGGCCGAAGGCTACGACCCCGCCGCTGTAGTCGAGACGAGCCCCGGCAGCTTCCAGGCATGGCTTCGCAACACGCAGCCACTCTCCAAAGAGCTTGGAACCCTAGCCGCAAAAAGTCTTGCCGAGCAGTTCGGCGCAGATCGTAGCGCCGCCGATTGGCGCAGGTTCGGCCGCATGCCCGGCTTTACGAATCGCAAGCCGCAGCACCGCAACGCTCAAGGTCTCTACCCGTTCGCGCGCCTACACAGTCACGCCGGCCAACCGTTCCGTGCCGCCGAAGCCTTCCGCTCTCAGATAGTCGCTCTCCATGGGAGGGTCGAGCAGGAGCGCATTGCCTCACGTCTTCGCTTCGCAGCGCGATCTGCAAGCCGTTCCGCTCCACTTACGCTCTCGCGCTTCCGGTTGTCCCCACGCTACCAAGGCCGACCCGCCGCCGCCGATATGGCCTTCTGCATCGCCGCTTGCGCCCAGGGTTGGTCCGAGTCTGAAATTACAGCGGCTCTTTCGAGCGACTACCTCTCTCGCGATCAAAGCCCAACTCGCCAGTTCGCCTACATTCGCCGAACCCTTACTAAGGCAATTCGTTGGGTTGCGTAAAGGAAGGAACCCATCACGCCCTTTCCTAGAAACTTGCGGCGTGCCGGGAGTGTGCCTATGGTCGCACCTGTGCTCCGCGCGGCAGGAAGACGTTCCCCCTTCCTACACTTTCCCCCTTTCTGCCTGCGGGCGCAAATTACGAGAAATGCGTTTCCATTACTTGTCCTCTCGCCTCGGCTGCTCCGCGAGGAACGCTCGCAGGGTTCGCGGCTCGCGTTGCAGAATGCTGCGAAGCACAAGCGCATTCCCTCCCGGAAAGCCGTAGCGGTCGTAGTCGGCATACATTAACCGCATACCATCGCGGAAGGGGCCCTCCGGCACGTGAGCCTGTACTACCCAATCTTCGAACTGATCTGGCGTGGCTCGATGGTACGTGCAAGAACCTCAGACATGATCTTCGTCAATTCGATCCGATTGAACATACCGGGCGACGACAGCTCGAAGGTTCCATAGTCAAGTTTGTCGCTTGTCAGCGCGATGGCAGCAACCTCCGCCACATCGCGATAATCGATGTAGCTCGCACGCTTCGTGTTCGAGTACGGAAGGGAGAAGGTGCCCGTCTGAAGAACGCCCTTCCAACTGTTCGCAAGCGTCTGCATAAACATTGTCGGCTGTAGCACAGTGAAGATTAGTCCAGATTCGTAGAGCGCCTCCTCCACAGGTCGTTTGCCGGCATGGTTCCTCATTTTAGAGATAGACGGATGAATGACGCTGGAGAAAGTGATCTTCTCTACTCCTGATGCCATCACCGCGTTCACCATCGCGACACCCCGTTCCGCTTCATTGAAAGCGAATGCCGGATTGAGGAAAAATACGCCGTCCATACCCTCAGCTGCCCTGCGCAAACTCTGATCGTCATCTAGGTTTCCAACGGCAGTTTCATCAGCGCCATCTGCCAGGACCTCAGCCTTCTTGTCTTCGCTCGTGATCAAAGCTCTAACGCTGACGCCTCGCGACTTAAGCGCAGGAAGAACATGATGCGCATACACGCCGCTCGCGCCCACCATGAGGACCTTCATCGCATTCTCCTTCTGCAAACCTAAATGAACCTCAAACCTACTCTTTGTCCTTAGATGCACACCATGCCCCCTCCACCAGCCAAGCATTGGAACGAGCATCGGTTTGGGGGCTGAAGGGTTCGCCGAACGTACCGAAATTACTACACCGGCAAGTCGGCTTCTCGTCAGTGATTACCCAAGTGACGAGAATATATGGTATTCGGCCTTTAGTTGGAGAGTAGTTCTCCTGGCCACGATGAGATGCGCGCGTGTCTGTCCTTATAAGCGCGACGGCCGTGGGAGGCCATTCTCGTCAGCAGGTTGAGGACACGCCGTTGTGACTGTTCTTTCGTCCTTGCTGCCTGTGCAGACTCCGTGGGAGAGCTTTCATCGTCGTCGTGCGGAAAGTGGGAGCGCGTAGCGCTTCCATGCCGCAGGCATCTTTTCCGCACTGTTTATGCTGGCACGGCCTTCGGTCGGTAGTCGTTACCGCTGGAGAGTACCGCCCAGGCGGTCCGTGCGAGCTTGTTGACCATGGCCACTACGACGACGTTCTTATGGGCACTGGCATCCAGTCGATCGAGCCAGGCTCCGACGGAAAGTCCATCCCGCTTCATCCGTCCCACAGCCGCTCGTGCGCCGTGAATCAGGAGTTTGCGCAGGTATACGTTGCCGCGCTTGCTGATACTTAGCAGCCTGGGCTTGCCGCCGGTCGAGTACTGCCGGGGAACGACGCCGAGCCATGCCGCAAACTCCCGTCCCTTGCCGAAGGCAGCGCCGTTGCCGATGGCCGCGACGATGGCAGTGGCGACCACCGGCCCTATACCGGGGATCTTGCGGATGCGGCTGCAGCCGTCATCCGCGGTCGAGATCTCTTCAAGCTTGTCCGTCAGCTCCTCGACTTGCCGCTCGATCTGCTTCCACTCACTCCACAGCATATCGATCAGGTTGCGCATCAGCGGCGTCAGGTCGGCTTCCGCGTTCTCGAGGATATCTGCCATGGCTGCCTTGAGCTTCGCCGGTGTCTGCGCGAAAACGAGCCCTCGCTCCAGTAGGAACGCTCGTATCTGGTTGATCACAGCCGTACGCCGCGAGATCAGCCGGTCGCGCACGCGATGGATCGCCTGCAGGTCCAACTGGTCGTCGGTCTTGATCGGGACGAAGCGCATGTTCTTGCGATCGAGGGCCTCAGCGATGGCTTCAGCATCGACGAAGTCGTTCTTGTTGGACTTCACGAAGGGCTTCACGAACTGAGCTGCAATCAGCCGTACGTCGTGGCCCTGCTTCCGCAGTGCACGGCCTAAGAAGTGGGCTCCCGAGCAAGCTTCCAAGCCAATCAGCGAGGTCTGCAGGTTAGCGGTGTAGGCCAGCAACTGCTTCTGGGTAAACTTCTTCTTCACCAGCACCTTGCCGGCTGCTCCCAGTGCCACAAGGTGAAAGGCCGTTTTGCCTAAGTCGATGCCAATCGAGTGAATCTGCATAATGGTGATCCTCCTATCCCAACCTGCCTCCCACGATCCTCCGGATCGTGGTGAGGTGCAAGCGGCGGACCATCTCATTAGCGCGTTTGTCGTTACCTATGCTCTTCAAGCGCGACGTCCCGATGACGCTTGGACGTGTGCCTCCACAGCCTGCAGGTGGGGTGCAAGGAAGGCTGCCCGGTCCTGTCCACGGTTCAGGGGTCCCGCGCCGCCGGCCGTCAGGACATAGGGGTCCGTCACGCCAAGAAACCAGAAGATCGATCGCAGGTAAGGCTCGACAAAATTGAGCGAAGCCATCTTAGTTTGGGCATCATAGTGTTGGCCCGTCGCGATGATGATGGTGGCTTTCTTACCCACCAGCAGACCCTTTGGCTTACCGTCCTCAAAAACAAAGGTCCTTTTCACCCGTACGATCTGATCGATCCAAAGCTTGAGAACAGACGGAACGCTGAAGTTGTGCATCGGTGCACCGATGACATACTCGGTTGCATGTTCCAGTTCCGCCACCAGGGAATCCGAAAGAGCCAGAATCTCGGTCTGCTCCAGGCTTCGCACCTCCTCGGGTGTGTACGCAGCACCGATCCATTCGCGTCAATGGGCGCAATCGATGTTACGGTGAGATCGCGTTCCAGCACGGAGCTGTCAGGGTTTGAAGCTTTCCAATGGTTCACGAAGGCCGCTGAGAGTTCACGAGTGACAGAAGCTCCGTAGAGTGGGCTTGAATCGATATGTAAAAGTGTGGGCACAAAGACCTCCTTTGGTTCGATATAAATCGAACATCTAAGAGATGGCTTTCAAATCTTCTGGATTCTTTCTTATTCGATTTGCATCGAACTAGGCAAATGACCAAGCGTTCCAAAGATCAGGATCGAGAGGCACCTGGCAAGTTGGTAGAGGTGCTCCGCGCGCTCTCAGATCCGGTTCGTTTGGAAATCGTTCGGCAATTGAGCGTCGAAGGCGATAAGGCCTGCAGTTCGTTTGGCATTGAAATGCCAAAATCATCGTTATCCCATCACTTCCGCGTTTTGCGGCAATTCGGCATCATTGCTTTCGAGCACCAGGGTACGGTCATCATGAACCGGCTCCGAAGCGAAGACCTGAACGAACAATTCCCCGGTCTGCTAACGAGCGTGTTGGCCGCGGCGAAAAAGTGACATAAAGAATTATGGATCATAGTGTTTGGATAAGCCGAGGCACGAGTACTGCTTTGACAGGACCCGTTGGCCTGCAAGGAATCATGGAAAGTGACCGCATTCGGGGACATTGGTGCTGACAAGTCGTCTTCTCGTCACCTAAGTTTGCCGGCTGTATTGCCGCGGCGAACAGCCCATGACCCGCTTAAAGGCAGTGCTGAAGGCACTCTCCGATTCGTAGCCCAGCGATGGAGCGATCACCGAAATAGGGTCGCCGGAACTCATCAATTTGTCCCCGGCCACCATCATGCGCCAGCGGGTCAGGTATTCCATTGGAGATTGACCGACCATTTCTTTGAACGTCACGGCGAAGGTCGTCCGCGACATTCCAGAGCGCTCTCCCAAGGACTTCAAGGTCCAGCGACGAGAAGGGTCAGCATGCATCGCAGAGATTGCCGACCGCATTCTGGGACTGGCGAGCGCAAATAGCCAGCCGACGCTGCTACTGGCCCCTTCGGCAAGATGCACCCGCAATGCCTGGATTAGCAGCATTGTGGCGAGCTGCTGCGCAGCGAGAGAGCCACCCGGTTGGGGATCGTGGAGCTCCTGCCGCAAACGATCCAGTGTCCATCGCAGAACGGCCTTATCGGATTCCTTCCTGATGTGGAGGATCGGCGGAAGCTCCTTTAGAAGGAAGCTCGCGGACTCACCCGCCAACGTGAAATGGCCGCCGATGCCCATGAAGTCTCCACCGCCTTGATGTTTTGTAATGCCGCTTGTCCCGGTGGTTGAAAACAGCGTCCGATCGTCAACCGGCGTAAGCTCTAGGTCACTTCCGGCGCGGTAGGGTCGTCCACTGGGCAACAAGATGTAATCGCCCGGGTTTCCCCGAATCGGCTCAGCGACACCTTCAACCGAAAGCCAGCACTCACCGAATACTACCGCGTAGATTCGGATGCCCTCGTACGCCCCAAACTGGATGCACCACTCCCCGCCCCACTCAAATCCCACCGACCAATAGCTCCTGACCTTAACCAATGACAGCACATCTGAGAGTGGGTCCACGACATTCTCCGAACGATTGCAAAGATAATACGAACTCTACAGCATTGAACATACGCGCTCAAACGCTTAGCGTAAAGCCATCAATCGAGCTCGACATGCAGCGGCTGTCGAAAGACAAGAACAGAAAGGATGCACCAGATGCCCGTAAACACAGCCGCCTGGCTCGTAGCCAAACAAGCAAAGCTAGAGGTTAAAGGAGCGCCGTACACGCCCCCACGTGAGAACGAGATTATTGTCAGGAATTTTGCAGTTTCGATTAATCCGATCGATTGGATCAAGCAGTGTTCCGGCAACTTCCTGTTCTCGTGGGTCAAATACCCTTTCATCCTCGGCAGCGATCTAGCCGGCGAAGTGGTTGAAGTTGGGTCTGGCGTAACCCGGTTCAAAGTAGGCGACCGTGTTCTTGCCCATGCCGTGGGTGTCGATAAGAAGCGGAACAGCGCGGCGGAGGGTTCATTTCAGGAGTACACCGTCGTCTTGGCCCACATGGCCTCTCCCATCCCGAGCAGCATGTCTTATGAAAGCGCCACCGTTCTTCCTTTGGCTCTATCGACCGCAGCGTGCGGGCTCTTCCAGAAAGATCAGCTAGCACTTCAATATCCCTCCGTAGACGCGAAGCCTACGGGTAAAACGCTTCTCATCTGGGGAGGCTCGACCAGTGTTGGAAGCAATGCCATTCAACTCGCAGTGGCCGCCGGCTACGAAGTTGTCACCACGGCATCACCAAGGAATTTTGCCTACGTTAGGCAGCTCGGCGCCAGTCAGGCCTTCGACTACAACAGCAAAACCGTAGTTAGAGAGGTGGTTAGCGCTCTTCAGGGCAAGACCATCGCCGGCGCACTTGCCATCGGAGAAACTTCCGCTGACGCCTGTCTGGACATAGTCCACGCGTGCAAAGGCAAGAAGTTTGTTTCCATGGCCAGCTTCCCGCTTTCGTTTCAGGGCATGGCAAAGGGTGCAGGCGTTGGCTCTGAGCTTTTGCGGCAGGCCCCTAGGCTCGTCTCGTTCAATGTTTCAAGATTGTTGAAATCTTCCACGCGGCGTATCCGTACCAACATGATCTTCGGTACGACTCTGATGGCTAACGAGGTCAGCCGAGTTATTTACGTGGATTTCCTGCCACGAGCTCTTGCCGAAGGCCGGTATGTGGCCGCTCCAGAGCCACTGGTCGTCGGAAAGGGTTTGGCTTCAATACAAGGAGCCTTTGAGGTTCAGATCGAAGGCGTGTCGGCACGGAAGGTGGTCGTCTCGCTATGAAGCTCAAGCTCTACAGGAGCATGGGCCGAACGCTTCCGTTCACCCTGCGATGCAGTTCACAGAGAATTCCGTGCAACGTAGCTGTACTGCAAAGGAAAATTATGTTTCACTCATCCGTTATCACGCTTGCCCTAGCTTTTGGAGCTCTGGCCGCTATCCCAACAATCGCGCAGACCGTTCCCGCAAACGCGTCGAACACCGCAAAGAAGGTTACGCTGACCGTTTCTGTATCAGGCGTTCGCAATGACAAGGGACAGGTCTTGATTTGGGTGTGGAATGGGCCCGATGGCTTTCCTAAAAAGGGCGACAGAAGCTACAAGGTAGCCGCCATCGACGCAAAGAAAGCTGTAGACGGGACCGTGACGACAACGTTCGAACTCAGCCCAGGCAACTTTGCCGTGACCACGCTGCACGACGAAAACAAGAACGGTGAGATGGACACCAATGCCTTCGGCATCCCGAAGGAAGGCTACGGTGCCTCGAACAATGTAGTGACTCACCTGCATGCGCCCTCCTTCGAACAAGCGAAGTTCCAGGTTCCGGCGTCTGGCCAGAAGATATCCATTTCAATGCGCTACTAATCTGGCCATGCTCTGGCTACATCCATACGCAACAACGCTCGAAAGGACTTTTATGTTGATGGAACAGTCGCGTGACGTTCGACTTGTGAGCTACCCCGAGGGACTGCCCACAGACGAAAACTTCGGCATGGGTACCGTGCGAATGCAGGCTCCCTCGATGGGAGAGGTGCAGGTAAGGAACACATGGATGTCTGTGGACCCTTATATGCGCGGACAGATGCGAGGAAAGGACACCTACGTTCCAGGTCTCAAGATTGGAGAGCCAATGTCGGGCGGTGCCGTAGGGATAGTCACCGCCTCAAACAGTCCTCAGTTTGTCGAAGGCGACACGGTTCTTTCTCATTTGGGATGGCGTGAGGCCTTCAACGCACCAGCTGCACAGCTGACCAAATTGGACGTAACGAGGCTTTCTCCGGAGCTATACCTCGGGGCGGCCGGCCTGACAGGCCTCTCGGCTTACGTCGGGATGCTCCAGAGTGCGAAGGTCAAAGCAAGGGATGTCGTTTTTGTATCCGGAGCGGCAGGCGCGGTAGGATCGGTGGCCTGTCAGATCGCGAAGCTCAAAGGTGCCTTCGTGATCGGGTCGGCCGGCGGGGGTGAAAAGTGTGAGTTCCTGCGGCAGATCGGGGTTGATGCTGTCATCGACTACAAGAACACCGTGGATTTCGTAGTCGCTCTCAAGGCGGCCGCACCCGATGGCATAGATGTGTTCTTCGACAATGTCGGCGGAAAGCAATTCGAGGCTGCCGTTCAGGTTGCAAACTCTCACGCTCGCTTTGCTCTCTGCGGAAGAATCTCCACCTACAACAACGCGGTTCAAAGCCAGCCAGATCTGCAAGCGGGAAAGAGCAAGAAACTGACTATCGAGCAGTTCCTCGTGACCAAGTATTTCCACCTGATGCCCAGCTTCGTCACTGAGATGACGGACTGGATTCAGAGTGGGCGCGTCGTTTCGCGGGAAACCGTCGAGAGCGGCATCGAACGGGCTGTTCCGGCTTTCCTGATGCTATTTTCTGGCGGAAATGTAGGGAAGATGCTGGTGCGATTGGCCGAGTAGACCACGAGGTTGCACTTTCTCTTACGGCCAATCAAGAAAACGAGTCGCTACCAAGCACCGGCATGGAGACTTTATGCTTCGCACCGATCTTTCATGTATCGCAGGCAAAGCTCTCGTATCTTTAGTGATCCTTGCCTCGATGCTTCCTGTGACTAGCTCAGCTCAAACAAAGCTGAACTCGACATCGGAATCTTTGCCTTCGGCTGCATCCAGTTCTAGCTCAAACCCCGATTCCGCCCTCTTAACCGAGTCCCCCGCAATGCAGTCTGCTACGCCAACGGGACTGCAGGGTGGCCCTCCACGCGTAGCAGGATTAACCAACTATGTCTTCCCTGGTCCCAAGGAAAGGAGGAAAGCCTTTCTGACCGACTTCATCGGTCCGGGCGCATTCATCGCGCCGGCGTTCCAGGCAACGGCCGATCAGACATTCCCGCTTAAAGTCAGCTATCCCCGCGATGGCTACCCGGGTCCAGGCGCTCATCCGGAACACGGGGCGATACCAGAATGGAGCGAAGGCTTCGATGGGTACACGAAGCGCTATGCCTCGCGCTTCGGTATGGGGCTGATCGGAACCGCCAGTCGATACGGTATTGGTGAACTGCTACATCAAGATGTTTCGTATCATCCGTGCCAGTGCACCGGCACGCTGCCGCGCGCCTTTCACGCTATTACGCAGGCCTTCGTCGCGCGTACAGCCAGCGGTCGAAGCATTCCCTCCATCGCAGCACTCATTTCGCCGTTCGTTGGCGCCGAAGTTGCGACGGTGGCCTGGTATCCCGCTCGCTACAACGCTAGCGATGCCTTGCGGACCAGCACGGCGCTGTATCTTTCATTGCCTCTCAAAAATCTCGTAAAGGAACGAGAGAGCCATTAGCTGACTCGCAGGTCCTCCGGTCCAAAGCACCCATCAGCACGCGGTCGGCGAGCAAGTAGTCATGCAAACGGAAAGCACAAGGATTGAAAGGAGTGGACTATGAGCTTGAAAGGCAAACGCGTCCTCGTTGTTGGAGGAGGATCTGGTATCGGACTGGCTGTGGCCGAGCGAGTGATTGAGGAAGGCGCACAAGTCGTAGTGGCTTCCAGCAATGCAGAAAAGGTCGGGCGCATAGCAACACAACTCGGGAAAGCTGCGACAGGATCAGTTCTGGATGTAACCGAAGAATCGGCGGTAGCTCAGTTCTTTTTGACAAGTGTGCCCTTCGACCACATTGCTTTCACCGCAGGGGACTGGGGGGCTTCGGCCCCGGACGTCTTGTTGACTTGGATCTAGCGAAAGCGCCGCAAGGACTGAAGGTCCGGTTGGAAATCTTGCTGCATGGAACTTCCAGTCAATTGGAGCGTGTGCTCAAGGCAGGACCAGGCGGGGACTTCTTCGCAAGGCTTCCGCCGGGCTCCTACTCGATTGTTGTCAGCGCGAAAGGATTCCGTGCCTTTACATCACCGGAGATGACCCTTATAGCCGAACAGAATCTGGCATTGCCGTCAGTCGTGCTAACGGTTGCAGCAGACAGTACAGAGATCACGGTCTATCCCACTGAGGTGCTCGCCGCTCAGCAAATCAAGGTGGAAGAGCAGCAACGACTCTTCGGCGTTATCCCCAACTTTTATGTCAGTTATATTTCAGACGCCGCTCCTATAAGCGCAAAGCAGAAGTTCTCATTGGCTGCGCGAGACTCTTTCGATTGGACCTCAATCCTCGGCGTCACCCAAGCGGCGAACATCCAGCAGGCTACGAACCAATTTGCAGGGTATGGTCAAGGTGCCGCCGGATACGGGAAGCGCTGGGCAGCGCAATTCGGAGATGGACGCTCAAGCGATTTTTTGAGTCACGCGGTGTTTCCGTCCCTCTTCCATCAGGACCCTCGTTACTTCTACCAGGGGACGGGAACCAAGAGAGCTCGTTTCAATCATGCGCTCAGTAGCGTGGTAGTCGCGCGCAGCGACAGAGGTGGGCTGATGCCGAACTACTCTTATGTGCTCGCCACGATGTGCTCCGGGGCACTTTCGAACGCCTACTATCCCCACGCCGATCGCGGGGCGCATCTAGTTTTCACAGTAGCTGCCATAAGTGTTGCGGGGCGGGCCGGTCAGGCATTGTTCCAGGAATTTCTCGCAAAGCGTCTTGTCACGCATCTTCTTTTTTTAAGAAGCGGCCGTAGAGCCGACGCAGCTGCTTGGCATGCCGCTTAAACTCTTATGAAGGAACGAGAGAGCCGATAACGCTGAAGCGCACCTCAGCAATGAGTGAGCAAAAAACATTTCTGCATCTATAACCAGTGAGGTGAGTGCAATGAAGACTGTGGTGCTGCATGAGTATGGCGGTCCTGACAAGCTGAAGTGGGAAGACATCGCGGACCCTGTCGCTGGGACAGGTGAGGTCCTGGTGCGGGTGTCTGCAGTCAGCGTGAATCCCATCGACTGGAAGCTTCGCTCCGGCGCGATCAAAGCATACATGCCGATAGAGTTTCCCGAAGTTCTGGGACGCGACCTCGCCGGCGTTGTGCAAGCTGTCGGGAACGGTGTGACGGAGTTCGCGCCCGGCGACCATGTGTTTGCGCTGGCGAACCACACCTATGCAGAGCTTTGCGTCGTGAAGGCCGATGAACTGGCCAAGGTTCCTGACGGACTCGACCTCATCAAGGCGGGGGCGCTGCCGCTGGTCACTCTAACGGGCGAACAGCTGGTGCGGCTTGGAACAGGTGTCAAGAAAGGTGAAACGGTGCTGATCACAGGCGCCGTAGGCAGTGTGGGGCGATCCGCCGTCCAGGCGGCGAAAGACGCTGGCGCGAAGGTGATAGCGGGAGTCCGCAGGACGCAGCTGACGGAAGCTGAAGCCTTGGGAGCGAATCGAGTGGTGGCGCTTGACGATGAAGATGCGATGGAGAAGGTGGAGCTGGTCGACGCGGTCGCCGATACCGTGGGCGGCAAGACGGCGGAGATGCTGCTCAGCAAGGTGAAGCCAGGCGGTGTGTTTGCTTCGGTGGCCGGCGGAGGCATGAACAATGCGGCGCTGAACCCTGCCGTGAGGATTCAGCCGGTGTACTGTGTGCCGGACACGGCGCGGATGCTCATGATGGCGGAGCACTACCTTCGCGGCGAGCTGGTGATTCCGATCGACAGGATGATCGCCATGGCGGATGCGGCAGAAGGTCAGGCAGCGGCGGAAAAGGGCGGTATTGGCAAGGTGATCTTGGTGAACGAGAGCAAGTAGTTCCAAGTGGAAATTCGACCTAAAATCGCATACGAGCAAATGGAAGGAGGATGGCAAATTGCTGGGCCGCAAGACTCGATCCAAGAGCAGGCCGGATCAGGGGAACACCTTCCGCACCAGCGTAGTGAGCTCCGAACCGCCCATATAAGTTAGTGTACTATGATAGTACATTGGGAGTGTTTGAGACTACCGCATGGAGCCAAAATGAACCTCGACAGGCGTTTCGATCTGGTGGTGCTCGGCGCCACAGGACTCACCGGCCGCCTTGTAGTAGAGCAGCTAGGACGAAGGGATACCCTCTCCAAGTCAACGGTGACGGGCCGCCTATGGTCAGTTGCGGGACGGGACCCCGCTCGCCTGGCCAAAGTTCTTGCCGATCTGAAATTTGCAGACGTTGAAGTTCTGCATGCAGATCTCGACGATGAAACTTCCCTGCGTCATCTGGCGATGCAAACTAAAGTCGTATTGAATTGTGCGGGGCCGTATACACCGAAATCGGAACGTGTCATTGAAGCTTGTGTGCAGTGCAACACTTCCTACGTCGATCTTAGTGGCGAGATCCCCCTTCTACGCCGAGTCATCGATCGGTTTGACGAGGCCGCGCGACTTGCCCGCGTGCAGATTGTCCAAATGGCGGGTTGGGAAGCGATGCCGTTCGACCTGACGACACTCGTTGCCTGCCGGCGTGCAACCGCTGATGTTGCTGCGGAGTTTGATCAACATCCGCGTGATGTCGGATCAGGGTCAGCTGGTCTTATACGAAGCGTTCACGTTGCTGTTCGTTTCCCGCGTCGACCTCAGGGCGGGATACCGTTTAACCAGTCCGTCTCCGGAGGAACCCTCGCCAGTATCGTAGAAATCCTCAAAGATCCTAATGCTCGTCTGGTAGGTCGGCCAGAAAGCCTGCTGCCCCTGTCCTTACCAGGGCGCATACGGCAACGGCCCGCTCCGTTAAACCTGTGGCCTTTAGTGAAGGACGGTCGGGTGTTCGGTCCTGTTGTCCCGGTCGCGTTCCTTAACCCGCCAATTGTGTATAGGACTGCTGCCATTCTCGCCGCAGAAGGAACCGCGGCTGTTTCGTTTGCAAACTATCGAGAGGGTATGGATCTGGGCTCGTCAACTGGGCGCGCTGGGTTTAAGCGAAAAGTTGCTGCAACCCTGAAAGCGGTGATGCAAAAGGTTTTCATCTTGGCAACTCGGTTGCCGCTGACGATCCGTAGAGGCGCTGCTCAGATATTGGGAAGGCTCTTACCTGCACCAGGTTCGGGGCCATCAGGACGCTACCTTCTGGATTGGAGGTGGGAGGTTGAAGCGACTGCAACTACAAAGGATGGCAGGACCGGCTCTGCGATGCTTTTGGGCACGGGACACCCTGGCTACACAGCAACGGCAGCCATGATCTGTGAGGTTGCTCTGCATGTTGCAAGTCGAAGCAGAGCTGAGAGCCGTTCTGGGTGTCTCACGCCGTCCCTTGCCCTGAGTGCATCCGGAGAACCGATCATGAAAATGCCGACTTTGACGCTAAAGTAACGGCTCAAGTACATAACCATTCAGTCTGGAGAGTGCGTGAGTCATTCGAATTACCTTTTGCCAGGAAGCAAATCGTTGTCAAAACCAGGAGGATACGCCTTCAGGCGCTCCGTCATCTCCTCTATGACATCGATGGCAGCCATTTGCTGCGAGGCGGGGCCTAGAGCTAATCCAGCGATCTCAGTCATGGCTAGCCCATGCATGGTCATCCAAATCCAGACTGCTGTTGCTTGTGTTTGGTTAGGAACAGCCGATTGAACACGCTCCAACAACTCGTGAAAGGCGAGCCCTGCGCTCTGCTGAAGAGCTTCATTGTGGGAGTCCTTCATGTGGAGAAGCTCGGAGGCGAACATCAATTTGTAGAGCCCAGGATTACGTCTACTGAAGGCGAGATAGGCGAGACAGCACCGCTGCAACGCCGGCTCCGAGCCCACTTTCAGCGCCGCTTTTCGAATCTCGACCTGGAATTGTGCGAAACCTTCTGCGGCAAGAGCCGCGAGAAGAGACTCGCGCGTGGGGAAATGCCGATAGGGTGCAGACTGGGATACTCCCAGGTGCTTGGCGAGAGCATTGAGCGACACCGCTTGCGAAGATCCACCTTCCAGTGCCGTCCGCGCAGCGCTCAACAGCGCGGCACGAAGGTCACCATGGTGGTAGGCAAGGGACCTTTTGCCCTTTCCTCCGGGACTCAGGTGTGCTCGGCTAGGCTGATCCATCAATGTAGTTTATACAGGCCTAACAGTGACGGGCCGCTTCGATAGCGTTCTGGTGCAAGATCAAAACCCACGTCCGGATTCGACCAAGGATCACCATCAAAGGCAAAGGAACTCAGATGCGTGCATATGTCATTCAAAGTTACGGATCAATCAGCGATGTCGTAAAGCTAATTGACGTTCCGGCACCCACGCCGAAGGCGAATGAGGTCGTCATCGACATCAAGGCTTCGGCTCTCAACCCCATTGACCTTCGCGTCATTACAGGTTCCCTGAAGCGTGTCAATCCTTATCCCATGCCGCATCGAATCGGATTCGACGGTAGCGGCGTAATCTCCTCCCGAGGTCAAAATGTCCGCAACTTCGCGGTTGGAGATCAGGTTTTCGTTCGAGCCTCCCGAAGCGATACGGGTACGTTCGCGGAGCAGATTGCGGTCGATGCCAGCATAGTCGCCATGAAGCCAAAAACGGTCGACTTCCAGGGTGCAGCGGCTCTCCCTTTAGTCGCCCTGACCACAATGCAGGGCTTGACGGATCGAGCGCACGCGAAAGCAGGACAACGGATACTGATTCAAGCAGGGTCCGGCGGTGTCGGCTCCTTTGCAATTCAATTTGCAAAGAATCTCGGTCTACATGTAACAACCACCACCAGCAGTGGAAACGTTAGCTGGGTGTTGGGTCTTGGTGCGGACGAAGTTATACCGTATGACAAACAAGATTATCGGTCGAACGGCCGTGTATACGACATAATTCTCGACACTCTGGGCGGAGCGGCGACCCTGGCCTCCTTTGAAGTCTGCAAGCCAGGGGGCTCTGTCGTTTCTATCGCCGGACCTCCAGACAAACAGATGCCTAACCAGGTAGGTGCTGGACCAATTGGTCGACTCATCATGAGTCTCATGTCCCGGAAGGTATACGCAGCGAGTCGCAAGTATGGTGTCGCATACTTCCGATTTCTAACCGAGTCGAGTGGGAGGCAACTCGCCGAGATCGCTGAGCTGGTCGATGAGGGCCGCGTCCGTCCAGTGATTGACCGGACATTGTCCTTTGATGAGCTCCCCGAGGCCCTGTCCTATCTTGAAGCAGGCCGAGCCAAAGGAAAGGTACTGCTGCTTGGGCTGTGATCAGGCCTGACCTCTCCCATAGCCAAACTTAGCGTGACACTTCGGACAGAGCGAGATCATCAGGTGCAGCAGCGAAACGCCCGGCACCCAATGGTGGACGACGATAGCATGCTTACGTCGCCCAGGCGGCCAGAAGGTATTTAGCTGAACTTGCGCAAGTCGCTATGACCAGTTCAGATCGCTGTTGAAAAGGCAGTACTTTAAACGTACAAAAGAGCTTAGCGTACGCCTTTTGACGTTTGGTGGAGTGACCCTAGCCGTGCGCCCCCGCTCAGCAGCGAGTGCTGTCCACTAACGAATGCCGACAAATCGCTTGCGAAATATTCGGCTGCGTCGGCTACATCCGCGACCGTTCCCATCCTCTTCATCGGACGGAACGATTCCACCCACTCTCTTACCTGCGTAGTCGCCCCACCCGTAAACACTCCCGCGCCATCAATCGTCGTCGGCAGGATGGAATTTACCGCGACGCCCCGATGGCCGATCTCCTTGGCCAGCACCTCGACGAGGTATCGGGCTGCCATCTTGCTGCTGCCGTACAGGCCGTAGCCGGTAGCGGGAAGGCTGTAGTGCTCGAACCGATATAGAGGATGCGCCCATTATCCTCGACGTGCTTTCCGGCACGCTGCAGCGTGAACAGGGTGCCTTTGGTGTTTATGCCGAACAGCCGGTCGTAATCGCTTCGGTGAAGTCGGAGACGGGCTGGTCGATGACCTCGACTCCGGCATTGGCGACGACGATGTCGAGCTTGCCGAATCTCGAGAGAGCAGTGTCGAAGAGACGGTTGATATCGGCGACCTTAGACATGTCGGCTTGAACCGCGATTGCTGCCGCGCCGGTCTTCTCGATTTCCGCTACCGTTTGGAGCGCGTTCGCTTCGTCCTTCGAATAATTCACGATGACGCTGGCACCGAGTTTGCCATAACGCTCGGCGATCGCTTTCCCAAGCCCACGCGCCGAGCCCGTCACCAGCGCAATCTTATATTTCAAATCGGTCATACTCATCACCTTAGTAAGGTTCTTTCCCCATAGAAATCGATCCGCCTCAAGCTACGGCCGCGGAAGCTTTGACGGGTTTTGGGGTCGACATCTTCACAAGCTGTCCAAGCATGAAGTTGGGTGCGAGCCGACTCATGAACTTCAGCACATTGCTCAGTCCTGGACGGATCTCCAGCTTGCCGGCCTCAATGCCGGCGATGGCTTTCTTGACAAGCACAGAGACATTCATGGCTTTTTGACCTTTCATCTCGGCCTCGAACTCACCGCGAAACAAAGGTGTCTCCGTTCCTGGCGGGGCTAGTTCGACAGCGCTTACATTTGTTCCCTTGAGCTGTACGCGCAGGGACTGCGTGTAGGAGTGGAGCGCCGCTTTGGTCGAACTGTAAAGCGGCGATACGGGCAGCGGGATGAACGCAAGCCCTGAGGAAACAATGACTACGAGGGCTTCCTCGCGCTTTTTGAGTTGGGGCAAGAACTGCTGCACCATGCGCACAGGTCCACTCAGATTGACTTCGATCTCGCGGGTGACATCGTCCAATCCGCGGCTATCGTTTAGGTTGAGATTCCGCATAATGCCCGCATTATTGATGAGGACATCGAGCGCGGGAAAACGCGCGAGTACGTCGGCTTGCAGAGCAGTGATTGCTGTAGGATCGCTGACATCGCTCTTGATGGTGTGGAGAGAAGGAAGCGCACGTCGTGCCTGGTCGAGCTTGCTCTGATCTCGCCCTGTGACGATGACCACGTTGTCTCGGGAGAGTAGCTGTTTGGCCATTTCCAAACCGATACCGCTGGTGCCACCTGTAATCAAGATCGTACGTTTGGTTAACTTCATAAATCCTTCTTTCTAGTGCGCCAGAGCAGCGCCGGTTAGTAGTCCAGCGAAGAAAACGATGATGAATCGGGGTTGGGGATATTCCACGGAGCGGAGACAGATGACGAGCCATAAGGCCGCGCCAGTAAACCCTATGGTGAAGCCGGGCCAGACGGCGATTGCCGGAGTACCGCTGCGAACCATGAGCAAGGCGAGAAGCGCAACCAAAACCTGCCCGAGGGCATAGGCGGAGTTCAGTCCGTAGTAGAGCGTTGTCTCAGGACTTGGAGAGCGCTTGCCGCGCAAATACTGCGAGAGCACATCGATCGTAAAGTGGACGACACCTGAAAAGAGAAGCCAGCCGTAAGCCGCATATAAAATTTGGTGCGCATCATGCCTCCACTCCTGCGAAGATAGGAGCTGTGCTCTCTTTCCGCAAAAAGGCACTATAAAGTCTTATACTTACCAGAAAGAGAGTGTCAAAAATGGCTGAGTTTTCTCGCATGCAGGCTGCTCTTGTCGAACCCTTTGCGTCCCGCAGGGAGCAGGATGGACTCGATCCCAGGGTCGACTCCCTTGTCACCGATCTCATCGGTCGGGTTGCCGACAAGTGGACAATGTTGATCCTCGAAGTGCTGGTTGAGAATGGAGAACTGCGCTTTACCCGTATCAGGGACTTGGTTCCTGATATCAGCCAGAAGATGCTGACGCAAACACTACGCGGGATGGAACGTGACGGTCTTCTGACACGCAAGGTGCATGCGGTCGTGCCGCCCAAAGTCGAGTACAAGCTGACGGAACTTGGATTTGAACTTAGCGGTGCCTTCTGTGGCGTCTGGATTTGGGCGGAGAAGTATCTCGATCAGGTCGAAAAGGCTCGCTCCGAGTTCGATGACAGAACCTTGTGACAATTCAATCAAAGTCTCTTCTCACGACCGCCTCAGCAAGGGGCACTAGGGATGTGAGAACTGAGACTCAACAAACGGCCTACATCGGCGTTTGCATATCGTTTTACGGTTGCAGGACGCTCATGGAGGGGACGCTGATTGCTTGCGGGCGTAAGCGACAGCTTCACTCGCTTGTTGCAAACCAAACGCAATGCTCGTACGAGATCATCGAGGGCGCCCATCTCTCATTTGGCAAGGCACCCGTCAGTACCAATGCTGCACCAGCCGAACGATCGCGAAGAAATCACGAACTATGCAGCATGGATTATGTGTCTCTAAGCGGCTAAGTTGGTATCACGCGGGCTGGATCATGCGTACAGATTGTTCTGACTACATAGGAACCGTTTCGCGGGTCGCCGCGATCTTGCAAGGTAAGTGGAAGCTGCAGATCCTCTGTGCCATGCGTGATAGGCCGGTTCGTTTAAGTCAACTGATGCGGCTTTTACCAGCTGCTTCCAAGAAAGCTCTCCGTGCTAGTCTCAGGGACTTAGAAGCGGCACAGATTGTCGTGCGGCGCGACCTGAGCGATACAGTTTTGCACGTCGAATACGAATTCGCAGATCATCTGAGAGAGGTCATCGGCTCTCTGCTGGATCAGCTGGCTGTTTGGGGCGAGATTATCGAAGCCGAAAAGAACAATCTGTCTTAATAGGATTGCGATTGGCTTACGGGCGACAACGCTCCTAACTGTGGAGAGGTGACGCATTTTAAGGCCGTGAGTCCGTAGACAACAAGTTCGTACTCGTCTCCAAGCTCTGGCAATGTAATCTCCACAACCTCGTTGACGAGTTGTTTCATGCCGACGATATCCGGCACGATAGCAAAGAGCTGTACTTCTATATGCGCAGTGATCCGGACTGGTCCACCAGCTCGTGCCCACTTAGTGCAGATTGGCGGGTGGCGTTTTTGTGATAAATACAGCCGATTCGGCTGGTTTCGCCGGTTATGCCGTCTCATAAGAACCTTACCGTCAATAAGTTGCGTTTGGATCGGCACCTTCACACGGTGCGTTTCTTGCCGATCTGGAGAGTCGGTGACTTCATCTGTTCCGCAATGGCCCTTTCGTCAGGCAGAACCATCCGGTATTCAGTGGCGAGGACCTTGTTCGGCAGGTTATCCAATGCATAATGGGCTTCGGCCGTGCCTTTCTCAGCAGAGAGAATCAACCCCACCGGGGGATTCTCACCCTTCTTCATCCAGTGCTCTCGGGCGTAGTTCAGGTAGAGGTGCATCTGTCCGGCATCGGCGTAGCTGAATCTGCCAACCTTCAGGTCGATGACAACTAAGCAGCGAAGACGACGGTGGAAGAAGAGCAGATCGACGCGGAACCATGTGTCATCGATCCGAAGCCTCTTTTGCCGTTCAAGAAACGCAAAGTCGTCCCCGAGCTCAAGCAGAAAGTCAGTGAGGTGTTCGATGAGAGAGGTCTTCAAGATCAGTTTCCGAGTATTCATCTTTGAGATCCAGGAACTCCAGCACGAAAGGATCTTTGATCGCTTCCTCCGGTGTGATCTGATCCTCCCCTTTCGCGACCGCTGCTGTTTCGAGCATGGCCGCTTTGTTCTTGGACAGTGCCAGACGCTCTTGAAACTGGCTCGCGATCTGGCGGTCCAGCTGACGAACGGACCAGCCGGAACGAAGAGCCTCCATTTCATAGAAGGCTCTGGCTTCCGCGTTCTTCACCGAAAGCAGCCGGACGTAGGCCGACCAGGGCAGAGGGAAGCGGGAGGCGACCTCCGAGAGGCCAACGGATTTTCAGACAGTGTCTGAAAAGTCTTCTGCGCCGGCCATTCCAAAATAGAACCGCCTCATCTGACTCAGATTGACGGCCCCAAACCCGCGCCCAAACTGGCGCGTCAGGTCCTCTGCGAGTTGTTTGATCAGGGCCTCTCCATACTCGGCTCGCTCCTCCCCGCCTTGCTCGAACTCCACAATCTGACGCCCAATCTCCCAGTAGCTGGCAGTCATCAGGGCGTTGACGCTGCACGCCGAGGCGGCACGTGCGGCCTGCAGGAGTGCGACAATCTGACTACGAACTTCGCCGTACTGGAGGGTATCCATGCTGTACAAGGTTAGCTCTCTCGGGAGACAAATTGATGGTGAGCTGTCCCGCCACAGTTCAGCTCACGGCCCAAAGATTTGGTGTCAAATTGGTGTCAAAGTACGCCGATTAGGCCGGTTTAGCCGGTTCAGCCGTCTGATAACCAGTGTGCCGTCAATAACTTACGTTTTGACAGTTCCATGGCATGGAAGGAGTCAGTTGCCTAAGTGCACGCATACTGCACGCAATCGCTCGCAGAAACGGCTTACTTCTGCGCGGGAACAATACGCCCAATATCCAGCATCCAAACAGCCATATTGACATCCCAGACAGCTCTACCGGGCGCTTGATCTGAACCTCTTTGCGAGCTCTTTATGAGCGAGGCGATTACTGTTCCGTGCCGGATGGGATCGGTGAGCCGCAGGATTTATCGGTGGCTAATCGAAGTTGGGATGAGATCGCTGCTGTAAGCGCCTCGTTGTCGACTTCGCTTTGAATGGCCGCCCGCAAATGGCCGGGAAGCATGCCTTCTAAGTCCAAACACGAACGTAGGACAATGCCGTGCCGTATCACGAGCTGCCGCCAAAACTGATGCGTGTCGGTCCCTTCGGGCAGGCGGAAGAGCAGAAAGTTCGCGGCTGCGGGGTAGACCTTCAGCCGGAGGGCCTGCAGGCTGCGCGCCAGCGCAACTCTGCGACGCTCGTTCGAACTCGGAAACTCCGCTATGAACGCCTCGTCCTGAAGTGCGGCGATGGTTCCGATCGAGGCCAACGTGGAGATCGGCCATGGCGGCAGGTATGCCTCGATTCGGCAGCGCAGCCGTTCGTGGGTGATTGCGTAAGCGAGGCGCAATCCTGGCATTCCGAAACATTTCGTTACCGAACGGAACACGATAAGGTTCTCGAATCGCGCTACTGTCGCCGATAAAGATGTTTCTCTTGTGTAGTCGATGAAGGCTTCATCAAGCAGAACGTACATGTTGCGCGCCGCAGCCTTTGTGACCAGATCCACCGTCGTCGCGTACTCTGCCACTACGCCGGAAGGGTTCTGTGGATTTGCTAAAAGTACGGCATCGTGGCGAGCCGCGAGCATGGCATCCACGTCGTAGTGGAAACTCTGCTCCGGGTCGAGCACGGTTGTCGTGATGTCGATGCCGTTTCTCTCCAGGACGCGGCGATACTCATTGAATGCGGGAACGGGCACGAGACACGAACGAACGTTCAGCGATCTGAGGCTTGCGTCCAGCAGGGGAACGAAGCCGTTCGCCACCAAGATGTTTCGTTCATTACAACCGGCGTAGCGAGCAAGCGCTACCTTGAGTGCACGCTCCTCCAGGTCGGGGTACTGCGTCAGGACCTCCGGTTTGCCGAGGCTTTCCTTGAGAGCTGCCATGACAGCAGGAGGAGGCCCATCGGGATTGATACTGGCGCTGAAATCGAGCAGCTTCGATACCGGCAGGCCGAAGCTGGCCGCGATCGCGTGCAACTGGCCGCCATGTTGAGGAATGATGTGTTCTATCGCGTCCACCTGGTATCCCTGCGAAGGTTCATGAGTATGCCTGCAGCCAAGCCCAGCATAGTTACGGCTATCAGAATGTTGACAGACTTCGTCGCATGCGCGGCTTGTGCCGTGGGAAAGCCGCCACCCATCTCCGGTGTACAGAGCACCTCTCCCGCATACACATTGCAACCGCCTAAGCGAACGCGCAGAGCCCCGGCCATGGCGCTTTCCGGCTGACCTGCATTAGGACTTTTGTGCTTGCCTCCATCACGCACCCAGGTTCGCAGGGATGACGCGGCATCGCAGCCGGTCAGCCAAGCGGAAGCAACGATGGCGAGCGCCGTAAGACGTGCAGGGATGAAATTTGCGAGGTCATCCAGGCGGGCTGCGCATCTTCCGAAATAGAAGTATGTTGAGTCCGCGTGACCGATCATCGAGTCGAGCGTATTCACCGCCTTGTAGGCCATAGCGAGGGGCGCCCCGCCGAGTGCCAGATAAAACATGGGCGCGATCACGCCATCGGAAGCGCTTTCGGCAACGGTTTCGACGACGGCACGGCTGATCTCAGCAGCGTCAAGATGGGCGGTTTCGCGTCCAACGATGCGGCCGAGCCGCAGGCGGGCTCTGGGCAGGTCTTCTGCCTGGAGCGCATCAATCACCGCGGTCGCTTCGTCGCGCAAATTGCGCGCGGCGAGACACGTCCATGCCAGCAACAGCTCCACGGCATCACCCAGCTGAATTGAGCGCCTCTTCGATTGCTTCACGGCGAGATTGGTCAGAAGATACGTTCCGCCAGTGAGCCCGATCGTTATTCCGGCGCCCGCCAGCAGATTGCAACGCGCGGATCGGTCGGGGCGGCGCAGCAGGATCTCTCCCTTCGAAATAGCGAGACCGATCAGCCGGACGGGATGCGGAAACCATTCTGGGTCCCCGGCGAGGGCGTCGAGCAAACAGGCTGCAGGGAGGAGGACGATGCGCTTCATCGGAGGAGGCCTCGCGAGATTGCCGGTCCACGGTAGGAGAGACCGGCCCAGCTGAAGAGCTGATGTAGATCGACAGAGTTGCGGACCGCCTCGGCGAGGCGATCAAAGGATTGCTCGCGCTTCTGCTTCCAGGCCTCCAGCACTGGCGCGGGCGCAAGGCAATGGAACGCACGAGCCGCAGCGATAAAGTTATGCCGAAACTCGTCTTCATCGAATACACCGTGCAGGTAGGTGCCAAAGATTCTCGAGTCCGCCGAGATGCAACCTTCGCGATGAGGTTCCTGACCCTCGGTGCGGCCTCCCACGGTCGCAAACGCGTGTGCGCTGCTGGAGATCTGGCTATCTCCGACGTGAATCTCATACCCGGCCAGTCGAAGCGCCGGAATCGGCTGACCGAAGAGCGTGGGCGTCGCGGTCGTGCCTGAAGCGAGGCGGGTCGTTTTGACAGCACCCATCTCCGTGCGGAGAGGCAGCAGCCCCAGCCCGCGCATAGAGCCTGCGTGTTCGATGCCGGAAGGATCGGCGATCTCCTCACCCAGCATCTGCATGCCTCCGCAGATACCCACAAGCAGGCCCCGGCGGGCGTACGCGAGCACCGCGGCTGCGAGACCGGTATCTCTCATCCATTCGAGATCGTCGACGGTCTGTTTGCTGCCGGGCAGCATCACCACATCGGCGTTAGCAATCAGGGTTACGTCGCCTGTAAAACGTAAGGAGACGGACGGCTCGCTGCGGACCGCGTCGAAATCTGTGAAGTTGGAAAAAGAGGGCAGCGCCACGACCGCGATGCGGAGCGGCCTGGTGGGTTCTTGCGAAAACGGCCACGCTGCGACGCCACCGAGCATCTCGGGTAGCGCGACACTATCTTCTTCTTCGAGCAGAAGTCCCGGGATCCAGGGAACGACTCCGAGACAAGGCTTTCGCAGCCGTTCTTCGATCATCGTGACACCGGGCTGAAGCAGCTCCCGGTCGCCGCGAAATTTGTTGATCAGAAATCCCTTAATGCGCGCTTGTTCGGTGGGTTCGAGCAGCGCGACCGTGCCCAGAAGCGAAGCGAACACACCGCCGCGATCGATATCGCCGACCAGCACGCAGGATGCGCCGGCCAGTTCCGCCATGCGCATATTGACGATGTCGTGCTGTTTGAGATTGATCTCGGCAGGCGAGCCGGCGCCTTCGAGAATCACGATGTGGTTGTCGCTTGCAAGCACCTCGTAGCTTTCCCGCACGATCGGCAGCAGCTCTTCGACACGCCGCTGGTGGTAGTCGGACGCAGTGAGCTTGCCCCATATCTTTCCGCGGACAACGATCTGGGATGACATGTCGCCGCAGGGCTTCAGCAGAATGGGGTTCATGTGAACGGAGGCCGCCTGACCCGCCGCTTCCGCCTGCAGGGCCTGCGCCCGCCCGATCTCCAAGCCCTCGACCGTAGCCGCCGAATTCAGGGACATATTCTGCGATTTGAACGGCGCTACGCGGTAGCCCTCTTGAGCAAAAATACGGCACAACGCCGTGGTCAGGAGCGACTTGCCGACGTGGGAACCCGTTCCAAGCACCATGATCGCGGGCGCCCTCACGAACTACCGCCTGCTTTGACCGGCTTCACCAGACGATCCTCGTAACGATCTTCGCTGACGACGGCTTCGAGCGCGAGTCGGGTCTCCCAACCGAACCGCTCCAGATCGGGCTCGGCCGCGATCTGGTCCACATAGCCCAGGCAGAGGTACGCAACGGGGGTGATGTTGTCCGGAACTGCGAGCAGACTGCGCAGCGCGGAGAGATCGAGGATGCTGACCCAGCCAACGCCGATGCCTTCTGCCCGCGCAGCAAGCCACAGATTTTGAACGGCACAAACTGTCGAATAAAGCGCAGTTTCCGGCATGGTGTGCCGCCCGAGGTTGTGGCCTCGAGAGCTGTTCGCATCGCACAGCAGACACAGGTGCTGTGGCGCTTCGAGGAGCCCTTGCAGTTTAAGACCGGCGTACTGTTCGCGTCGAGCTTCACCGTAGGTCGAGAGAGCGGCCGCGTTTGCCTGGACAAACGCAGCATGGATCGCCTGGCGCACAGCGCGATCACGGATGATCACAAAGCGAGTCGGCTGCATGAGCCCAACGGAAGGAGACTGATGCGCGGCGGTAAGCAGACGAATCAGCACATCCTCGGCAAGTGCCTCCGGGAGAAAACCGCGACGAACGTCCCGGCGTTCCGCAATGGCGCGGTATACGGCAGCGCGTTCCGCGTCGCTGAACGGCTGTGCCCTGGTTGTCACCATGCGCGCGACCACTTCGGACCCGCCGTCCCTGCATCGCGCAGCCTCGCGTCGACACCGGCATTAAATTCAATCAGGCGGCCAAAGAGCCAGAGCAGATCGGAGAGTCGGTTGAGATAGGGGACGATGGTGGGCTGAACAACCCCACCGCTTTCAACGAAGCGAACAGCGTTGCGCTCAGCGCGCCGGCACACCGTGCGTGCTATCTCATACGCGGCGGATTCGGTGTGAACTCCGGCGATCGACCAGTCCGCAAGAATGCCTTCGATGGCCTCGATCTGGTGCACTCGTTCCGTAAGTTTCTCCACATCCTCCTCGGTGATCACCGGCGGCTGCTTCTTGCTTTCCGGCGGCGTCGCGAGTGCCGACCCGAGGCGAAATAGCGTTCGTTGAATCTCCTCCGTCCAGGAGGCAATCTCCGGGTGGCTGCAGATACTGCGCGCGAAGCCCATAAACGTGTTGAGCTCGTCGACCGTGCCGTACGACTCGACGCGGAGGTCCGCTTTGGACACCCGGATTCCACCAGCAAGGCCCGTTTGGCCCCCATCACCGCGCTTGGTTGCAATGCTCATGCGTATTCTCCTTGGAAATCATTGGGGCGAAGCTCTCTTCTACGGTCAAATGCAGGGTCTTGAGCAGCGGAGGCCGTGTGTACTGCAGGGTGAGCAGGTCGTCGAGAAAGTCGACGACCCGTGGCGGGCGATCCGAAAACAGCATCTCTTCGGAAAAAAACCACGGCTGCACAGCTCCGAGTTCCCCAAGTGTTCTCGCTCTCACCACCACTGCCGGAAGTAAAAAAGCACCGTGCGTGAGAAGCCGGTAGGCTCGGTGATACCCATCGCGAAGGAACCAGCGGCCCCGAAACTCGGCGACTTCGAGGAAAGGACTTCCGCCGTACAGGGTGATCGGTTGAGCGCCGCCGACCGAGAAGCGCAGTTGCAGATTTGGATCTTCCGATTGCAGCACCAGCACTCTTGTCTCGTCCAGATGCGAAGTGCAGGCGATTGGCCTCGGCGGACCGAAGCTGAAGTCGATGAGCGCGGGCCAGTCCTGCGCCGCCGGCAGTGGCTGCCCTGGTGCTTTGGAATCGAACGAGAGCCTGCGCTGAAACGAGAGAAGATGGCGCAAATCGACCATGCCCAAAGACCAATCGAGGCCATTCATTTCGAGTAGCAGGTCCGCTCTCGCCGCGTGAGGACGAAGCGCGGCCTCGTGCGTACGGCTCTCCGCTTCGATGAGGGCTGATGTTTGCAGGTAGGCAGGACGCTGCCACACCCGGTCTTCTCCGCATGGCACCGCGCTTGGAGGACGAAAGGCGTAGGAATCCAAGCCCCATCCGGCCAGCTCCCGAACGTTCACGGATGCTGTTCCACTCATGGATGCACCTCAAAGGAAGAGGGAGAGAGGGAATAGAGGAATGAGGAACAGTAGGGCTTTGTAAGCGCCCAGGCCTCTTGGCTGCTTCTACCGCAGAGCTCCTGCAAGACCACACGCATCACGCCGCCGTGCGTTACAACGGCGGCGCAACGGTGCTCAAACTGTGCCTGCAGACGGGAGATCGCCTGGAGCACTCTGTTTTTGAAGTCGGCAAGGCCCTCACCTTGCGGTGCAGGAAGGTCAGGGTACTCTGTGACCCACTGACGTGCATAGGCTGCATCGCGAAGTTCGATCTCGCTCCAGCGCAAGCCCTCCCAATCGCCGAAGTGAATCTCTCGCAGCTCAGGTTCTGCCATCAAGAGCAGATTGAAAGCTTGTGCGATTCGTTCCGCGGTCGAACGGGCTCTTTGAAGATCGCTCGTGTAGACCGCCTCGATGCCGGTATTGGCGAGGCCGATGATGAGTTCTTCAATCTGCCGGCGCCCACGTTCGTTCACGGGCGGATCCGTGTGCCCGCAGAAGGTACCCGCCAAATCGGTTTCGGCGTGACGAATGAGGAGGAGTCCAGTCATGCTATCCACACACCGCAGAGATACACGGCGACCTCCGCCAGTTGATTCGTTGCGCCGAAGCAATCTCCGGTGACGCCGCCAATGCGGCGTTTGTAGTAGAGACCGCTGAGAAGTGTCACGAGGGTCACGCCAAGGATGGGAGCAAGCGCGTGCCAATGCAGAAAGAAGCCAGCGCAAGCGAAGCTGAAGAGGGTGCCGCCCGCGAGGGTCGCTGTGGTGGTCAGATCGGCTAATCGCGCCCCTTGTCCGTCAGCCGTGCCCATGGCAAGCGCGCGCGCTGGGCGAAGGAAGTAGCTGAGGGGAAGCGTGGTCCAGCGGCAGAGCACATGGGCTGTGATCAACACGGGAACCACGTTGGCTCGTGAAAGCGAAGAAAGCAGAACCAGGCGCGACACGAGGCTGAGCACGAGCGCCGCGCCGCCGTAGCTGCCGATGCGGCTGTCACGCAGGATTGCAAGAATCTGTTCGCGATTGCGGCCACCGCCGAAGCCGTCGGCTGTGTCCGCGAGGCCATCCTCGTGCAAGCAGCCGGTGACGCACACGAGAAAGACGAGAACCGCGGCTGCGGTCACCAGCTTGGGAAGGTGCGAGTCGAGCAGGAGGTACAGACTCGCCGCACAGCCGCCAATGAACAGACCGAGAAGGGGGAAAAACTTTACGGCTCGCGACAGTGCATCTTCGCGATACGGATACGCGGGAACGGGAATGCGCGTGAGGAACTCAACGGCAGACAGAAAGTCGAACCAGAGAAGCCTAAGGCTCATGCCGTGGCCTCGCTTACACCAGCTGCATCGAAGGTGGCCATGTTCATACACAGGGCCACTGCGGACGCGATGAGCGGCATCGCAAGGACCGCACCTGTACCTTCGCCCAGCCGCATACCTAACGTGAGCAGAGGGTAAAGATCTAAGCGTTCCAGAAGGATTCGATGCCCGGGTTCCTCGGACTGATGCCCCGCGATGATGTAGCCCAGGGATGCAGGGGAGATGGCAGCAGCAATGGCTGCGGCGGCGGTGGAGATGAAACCATCCACAACGATCACGAGTTGATGCCGCGCGGCTTCGAGTATCATCCCCGCCATCGCGGCGATCTCCAGCCCACCCAGGCAACGAAGGATCTCGAAGGACGATAATGGGACGGTACTGCCGAAATGTTTCTCAATGGACGCTTGTACGATTGCCATCTTGTGCGCGTACGCCTCAGAACTTATGCCCGTTCCACGGCCGGTCGCGACGCCCGCGGGAACTCCGGTCAAGGCGCAGGTGATGGCACTCGCAGCGGTGGTGTTGCCGATACCCATCTCGCCGATCGCGACGATGTTCTGACCCGCTGCAATTGCGGCATCCGCCATCTCCGCGCCCACGGCCAGCGCACGAACGACTTGAATCTCGTTCATGGCCGCCTCGCGCCGCAGGTTTCGGGTGCCTCGCGCGATCTTGCGATCAAGCACGCCAATGGCGTCGCCGAGATCACCCGCTACACCGACATCGATCACGGCAAGTTGCACGTTGTGCAGCTTCGCGAGCACGCTGATCGCAGCGCCTCCCGCCAGAAAATTCATGACCATCTGCCGCGTAACGTCGCTCGGGTAAGCGCTCACGCCTTCTGCCGTGACACCGTGGTCGGCGGCAAAGATATAAACGCCCTTGCGGATTGGTTCTTGCCACCGCTCGCGACGGATTCCGACAAACTGAGCGGCAATGTCCTCAAGCCGGCCCAGGCTCCCAAGCGGCTTGGTGAGGGTGCCCAGCCGTTGTCGCGCCTGCCCGCGCCACGTCTCGCTGACCGGCTCGATCCCATATGCCAGAGACTCGACCGTGAATGGATTCACATCGATCATGCCAAGCCTCCGGCACACTCTGCGTTCGGTACAAGGAGAGGATGCCGTCCCGGGGCGCAACGGAAGGCTTTGGTCAGGTTTGACGAAGTCAGAATCTCGTCCGGCTTGCCACTCGCCAGCGAGTGCTCGGGCCCCATCAGGTGCACCTCGTCAAAGTTGTGCGGAACGAGATGCAGATCGTGGATGGACGCAAAAATGGTCAGGCCATTATCCCGAAGATAGTGCAGCAGATCGATCAACTCCACCTGCCGGCCGATATCGAGATTCTGCGTGGGCTCATCCAGCAGCAGCAACTGCGGCTCCTGCGCGAGGCCAAGGGCGATCTTGACACGTTGGCGCTCTCCGCCGCTCAGCTCGTTGAAGACGCGATGGCTCAGGCCGGACACATCCGCCAGATCGAGTGCGCGGTCGACGGCGATACGGTCTTCGCGGCGTGGCCCGCGCAGCAGTCCAAGATACGGACTGCGACCCTGCTCCACAATCTGCCGCACGGTGAACTCGAAGGGCACATCGAGCTGTTGCGGAACGAGCGCCAGAAGGCGTGAGCGTTGTTTTCGAGACAGGGCTGCGAGGCGGTCTCCTCGCCACAAGACTTCCCCGCAGGTAGGAGCAAGACCGCCGCAGGCAAGCCGTAGCAATGTGGTCTTGCCGGCACCGTTGGGGCCGATCAGGGCGGTGCAGCTCCCTTCGCGAACGGACAACGAAAGATCCGCGAGAACAGACCTTTCCCCATACTCAAAGTGAATTGCTCGAAGCTCGAGAAGTGAGTTCATACCGTGTACTCCCGCTTGTTCTTGCGCAGAAGATAGAGGAAAAAGGGGCCGCCGATGAACACCATCAGAATGCCGACCGGTATCTCCGTCGGTGCGAAGAGCGTGCGCGCGAGCGTGTCGGTGATGACGAGAAATATGGCGCCGCCGAGCGCTGTCACTGGAAGAAGCCGCACGTGGTCCGGGCCGAGAAGCAAGCGCGCTACATGCGGGACGATTAGACCAGCGAAGCTGATCAGACCACCGAGCGAGACCGCGAGCGCAGTCAGCAGCGAACCGGCGAGAATAATGCCGATTCGCGTTGCCTCCACGCGAATGCCGAGCTGGTCGGCATATTCATCTCCAAGCGCCAGCGTGTTGAGCCGTCGCATCAGAGGAAAGGCCAGAAGAAGCCCCGCGCTCAGCAGCGATGCGGTGATTGCCAGTTGCTGCCATTGCGGGATGCCGATCACGCCATGCAACCACGCAGCGACGATCCTTGCCCTGAAGGTAGAGTCCGAGCCGAAGAGTTCGAAAAGATACGTCGAGTTGCTCAGCATCGTGCCCAGCGCGAAGCCCGCTAGCAGCAAGGTCACGCCGCTGGTTCGCCCCCGCGTACGCGCCAAGGAGTACACCACGACCATCGTGAGCACCGCGCCTGCAAAGGCCAGAAGTGCGGTGGCGCTGAAGCCGAACACGGCGAATTGCGAGAGGAAGACGATGCCAATGCATGCGCCCAAGGCGGCACCGCCAGAGGCTCCGATAATGTAGGGGTCAGCCATCGGATTGCGAAACAGGCCCTGAAACATCAGGCCGGACACAGCCAGTGCCGCACCGACGATGGCCGAGGCCAGCACACGCGGCAAACGAATCGCGAGCAGGATGGTGCGCTGTGTCTCATCGAGTGCACCATCCTGCCCAAGCGCAGCCGCGGCGATGGCGCTTATGGGCAGGTGAACCGCGCCGACCGAGACAGAGATCATCAAGCTCGCAAAAAGCAGAACCGTAAGCGCGACGATGACCACCGCCAGCGCCACACGGGTCGCATCGCTTACCAGACCTGTAGACGCGGTCTCTCCGCGCTTCTGGCCCGAGGGCACGGATGCCAACGGGGTGACCGCAATCTTGCCTACTTCAGTTTCCAGGACTCGCCTCCCAATGTGATGCGTACCCCTGAACGAACGTTGAAAGGCAGCGCCGGGTATCCGAATGCCTCCTGATAATGTTCGCTGAGCAGATTCTGAATCTCCGTATAGGCGGCCAGCCTATGCGTGACGCGGTACTCGCCTGTGAGTTCAAGCCGCTCGTAGGCGCCGTCCAGGTTGTGGTTGGGAAGCAGAAGCGTGCCCGAAAGAAAGTCCGAGTCGTCGCGCAGGCCGACCAGCGTTCCGTTGAGTTGCGCGTTCCATCGTGAGCGCGTGTATTGCAGGCCGAAGTAGCCGCTATTGCGCGCGCGACGGAAGGGGCGGTTGCCGATCAGTGGGCTCGAACTGCCGATCGGAATGTTGCCAAAGCCGAACGCCGTGTTGTACGTCGGCTTGAGCGCGCTGGAGGCGAAGGAGTGCTGCACCTTCGCGTCCAGCAGCGTGTAACCACCCCGCGCGAAGAGATGCTCACTCAGCCTGGCCTCGATTTCGACCTCAAGGCCCTGGCCACGATACGCCAGCGTATTGACATAGGCGCCGCCCGCGAACGCTGGGTTGCTGGCAAAATCGAGCCCGACGTTGTTGATCAGCACCAACTGCGAAAGGTACTCCAGCCCGTTGCCATATTGATTATGAAAATAGGTGAGACCCACGCGAGCGCGCCCGTGACCGATCTCCTGATCGAGACCGCCGTCGAAGCTGCGCGACTGCTCCGGCCCCACCTGGTTGATACCAAACTGAGCGATGGGCGCTGTGTTGCCTGTCGTGGTGAGCAGGCCAAAGAGCGAGTGATTCTGGATGTAGATGCTCGGACCCTTGATCCCTTTTGAAAAGCTGGAGTGGAACTTCGTCCCACTGAAAAGACGGTTCGCGTTGGGCCTGACAAGGTAGTGAGACCCAGACAGGCGAGGCGTGGCAGCAAAGCCGTACACAGCATTATTTTCGAGGCCTCCGCCCAGCGTATAAAAGAAGCGGCTGCCCACGTCCCCCTGAACCTCAAGCATGGTGGAGTAGTTGCCGTGATCCGCCGTGCCCGATAGAACCCCGCTTGAAAGCGAGTAGCCGCGTTCATCTTCGTACTTGAAGCCGCCGAGTAGAAGCATGTGCGTCCGCAAGCCGAAGAGCGAATCTACCCGGTAGTCAGTCTGCGCGTACATAAAGTCACGCTGGCTCCTGTTCACGGCCGTGCTGGGGGAGCTGAAGTTTGCCGTGCCGTGGACGGCGTAGCCATTGGCTCCGGTGATGGTGACGGGCAAGCCGGAGTAGCCCGTAATCTTGCCCGCACTGCTTACGATCGGAAGGCCCGCAGGCGCCAGCTTGTTGTACTCATAGTCCAGGCGAAGGCCGCCATAGCGTAGCTGATTGTGCCATCGGTCCGTGGTCCGGCTATCCAGAATGCCACCGATGTACAGGTCCCGCTCTGTCGAGAAGGCCGAGTCCGGCAGACCGTACAGCAAAATTGCGTTCGGCTTCCCGCCCTCAACCGCAGTGTGGCGAAGGGTAAAGCGGAGATCCGTGGTTGAGTTGGGCTGGTAGCCGATGTTGTTGGCGAAGGTGACGTTGTGGAACTCATCGTTAGGCTGGTTGTTGGAGGTGTCTTGACGGCCAAAGTCGCTGAAGTAGTCGAACTGATGGGAAGCGCCGGAAACGGAGACTTCCTGCCGATAGGTATGGAAGTTGCCGGCATCGCCCTCATATGCGAGCTCGGGCAACGGTGTAGATCCGCGGCGGGTAGTGAGCGAAACGACGCCGGCCAGCGCATCCGACCCATAAAGAGCGGAGTTGGGTTCGCGCAGGACCTCCACGGAACCGATGCCGAAGGCTGCGATATTCGCGAACTCCACCGCACCGCCAAGGTCGTCCGCCGGGATACCGTCGATCAGCACCTTATTGGCGTTCGTATTGCCCCCACGAATGTACATCCCGGAGGTGCCGCCAGCCTGCCCCGTCTGCGTGATCTGGACGCCTGGAACGTAGCGTATCGGCTCCTGAATGTCTCTGACGAACGGGAACTGGTCGTCGTTGAGGACCGTGACCGAGGAGGCAATCTGCGCAATGGGCGTAGGGGTTCCAGTCGCGCTTACCGTCACCTGCTCGGTTGCGGTCGGCGTTGCAACGGTGAGATCGAGCGCTGTTTCGGAAGTGGCGTTGAAAAAGCGCGGCTGCGTCGTTGCGGGATCAAAGGTGGGAGCCGCAGAGCGGAGGCGGTAGCGTCCAGACGTGGGGATCGCCAGGCTGTACACGCCGCGCCGATCGGCGGTGGTTCCGGCAACAACCCGTGTTCCAGAGAGCAACTCTACCTTCGCATTCGGCACAGCTGCCCCGAGGGGATCTTCGACGGTGCCGTGAACTGTGCCTCTGATGGTTGGTCTATCCGGCACGGCGCTTACCTGCGCCGGAGCGACGGAGGTTCCCGTGACCTGTGCGTGAAGCAATGGAACTCCGGCTGCAAAGACGATCATTGCGCCCGTGTTTTTCAGGCGCTGCGAAGCATAGAACATGGGGCTCCCCCTCGGGATCTGGTGGCAGCTGGGCCGGTCTCCTGGCTTGCGCTTCATCGAACCGATGCTGTCTTCCCAAGGCGTGAGCCTCAGTGACGTTGACGTTCCTGCACGGTTCTCGACGCTTACAGTTACGGGGTAGTGGCGGATTTGCACCGCGCTTCCCGACACCCTGCTGTGGATTGAAGTTAGGAGCTGAAATGGAGCTTCAGCTCAAGGATGAAATTGTCGGGCGAGGTCCTCCAGCGCATCTACGGCCACGGGACTGGGAAAGCTCACGCGTTTGTCGACGAAATACACACGCCCCGTTCGCACGGCCGGTAACGAATCCCAGCCGGGCCGAGTCTTCAAAATGTCAGGAGTAATCTTGCCTCCTCGCATCATCAACAGAGTCTGCGGAGCGCGGGCAATCACCGCCTCCATGCTGATATGCGGCCACTCCTGGTTCATGTCGTCGGTGATAGATTTCCCTCCCGCAATTTCAATAATGTCCGTGATGAACGCCCCCTTCCCGATGGTGATCACGGGGTCGTAGGAGACGGGCATGAAGACGCTGATGACCGGTTTGCCCTGGACCCTTGCACGCACCGCATCGATGCGCCGTTGCAGGCGAGAGTTCAGTGCCGACGCCTGCGGTTCGCGGCCCGTCGCTTGACCCAGCGACGTGATCGAATGGAGAATCCCGGCAACGCCGTGTGGGTCGACGAGATAGATAGGAATGCCGAGCCGCTCAAATTGATCCAACGCCGCCTGCTGGTTCTGGTGAGGCATACCGAGCAGCAGGTCCGGATGAAGAGAGAGAATCGTCTCGATAGAGGGATTGGAGATTGAGCCGACACTCGGCTTCTTCTTCGCCTCCGCCGGGTACTCCACGTAATCGCTGACCGCGATCACATCGTCCGCGGCTCCCAGCGCGAATACGTCATCGGTAATGCTGGGCACGAGGCAGATGATGCGATGCGGGTGATCGGGCACATTCACTTTGCGGCCGGTCTCATCGACCACCGTTCGGCTCGCCGCACAAGGCAGCGTGTTGAGCAAGAAAACCATGAAAAGAAGGAAAAGACGTTTCATGCCGTCACCAGACGCGCAGCCTCGACCAGTCGCTGCGCAATGGACGGGGCCGCCCGGAAATGCAGATGGATGTAGCTCGCCAGCACATTGCCAGCGCTGAAGCCTTCGGCCTCTTCTTTGCCTGAAAGCGAATACTGAACCCTGTAGTTGGTTGAAAGGTCGGTGTGGTTGGAAAGACGCGAATAGTGAAAGCTATGCCCGCGCACGGTGAGACCTGCGGGCCCGATCAGGCAATCGCTCGTCAACTCCACGGTGACATACCCGAACTGTACGAGCTTGCCGGTCATCATCATCTCCAGCGGAAGCACGCCGGCCATCTGGTGTACCGCACCGTCTGCGCTCGTCAGCTGATTTGCGAGATAGATCATGCCACCGCATTCCGCGTAGACCGGACTGCCTGCGGCCGCGAAGGCCCGCACCGAATCGAGCATGGAACGGTTGGCGCTTAACTGCTCCGCATAGAGCTCGGGATAGCCGCCTCCGAGATAAAGCGCATCGAGCCCTTCGGGCAGAGCCACATCGCGCAGCGGACTGAACGGAACAATGGCCGCGCCTGCCTCCCGAAGGAGATCGAGATTGTCTTCGTAATAGAACGAGAACGCCTCATCGCGCGCCACACCGATTTGCACGATTGCGTCAGGAAAGGACCGCTCGCGTTCCGGCCGTGCTATCTCCAGCCCGCAAATGAGTCTGGAGATGGCATCGAGATCCAGGTGTGTCTCCGCCAGCTTGGCAAAGGCATCGATTCCAGTTTGAAGCTTGTCCCCAGAGCCACTCTCTTCCGCGGTTCGCAGCCCGAGATGGCGTTCCGGAATGGTGATCGTTTCCCCGCGCGGCAGCCAGCCCAGAACCGGCGCGTTGCAAGCGCTTCTGATGGCGCTCTCCAATAGACTGAAGTGCCGCTCGCTTGCCACCCGATTGAGAATCACTCCGGCGATCGGAAGTCCGGGGTCGAACATCTCGAAGCCGAGCACAACAGCCGCCAAGCTGCGTGCGCTCTTGCCTGCGTCGAGGACTAAGATCACCGGCAGCTTCAGCAGCTTCGCAATTTCGGCGCTGCTACCCGCGTCCGACTCGCCGCTTTTGCCGTCGAAGAGCCCCATCATGCCTTCCACCAGAATGGCGTCAGCATCACGAACGGCTTCGCGCACAACGCTAAGGTTTGCCTCAGCGGAAAGTATCCATGTGTCGACGTTGCGTGCGGTCCTTCCCGAGATCCGCGTGAGGTGTCCCGTGTCGAGAAAATCGGGGCCTCCTTTGAAAGGCTGAACGTGCAGGCCTCTGCTCCGTAGACCCGCAAGTATCGCGAGAGACACGGTCGTCTTTCCAACGCCGCTGGCAGTGCCCGCGACGAGGAAGCCATTCATCGTGGCACCTCGGCCAAGACGGGAGACTTCACCGTCAGCGGAAGCCCCGCCACCATAAACAACACCGTACTTGCCAGCGCTGCGACACGCTGATTGAGCTCGCCAACAAGGTCGCGAAATCTGCGTCCGGAGACGTATGCGGGAACCACACCGCTGCCCACCTCGTTGGACACAAGGATGACAGGGCAAGGAGCAATAAGCAGCGCATCGCAGAAACGTTCGATTGCAGCTTCCCGCGCTCCCGGATCTTCCGCGTTCGCTTCGAGCAGGTTGGCGGCAAAGAGGGTCAGGCAATCCACCAGCACGGCATCGCTATACGCGCTCGCCTGCTCTATGGCTAGGTTCAGGTAGAGCGGCTCTTCGATCGTCTTCCAATGCAGGGGCCGATCGGCACGATGCCGCTCGATCTTTGCCCGCATCTCCGAGTCGTCACGGTGCTCGGCCGTCGCCACAAAGGTGACGCGGTGCCAAGCTTCGGCAAGTTGCTGCGCGTGGCGGCTTTTCCCGCTGCGGACACCCCCAAGCACCAAAGTCACAGACTTTGTCTGACACTGCTGCATACATCGCTCCTCGTGCGGACGCGGAGGCGTTCGCACAGAGCGGGACGAAATTAGGCAGCGGACCGCACCCGTGACGTGGCGTGCGGTTATGCTCTTCAACTCTCCCTGCGAAGTCGAAGCAAGCCTAGGACATCTCTGGCCGGTCTCCTGACTTGCGCTTCAACGAGCTTGAACGGCCTTCCCAGAACCAAGGTTCCAGTGGCTTCATCCAGATTGCCAAGCTCTCAACGCTTACAGTTACGCGGTAGCGACGGATTTGCACCGTCTTCCCGAACACCAGATGAAGAAAATATACCGTTCCGGCAGTTCCTGGTCAAAGGAACTTCTATTGCTGATGAGGACGTCACCGAATCGGATACCGAATCACTTCCTCGCCCTGGTCAATTGCAGCAACCCTGTTGGAGCGACCCAAAACTGCCCGGGTCAGACTTTTTACCAAGTTCCTAAAGCCGGGCTGAGGCATTCGTCGATCAGGAATTTGGGTGCCGAAGCCAATCTGTTCTAGGTTTTAGGTGCCCACGAGTGACGCTGAGCACTTTCGCGCCGGCAGGGAGTTGCTTCCGTTTGGGGCGCCCCCTCTGTGGCACTGCCCTCGCGTAGATGGACGCGAGTTCAATTTGCAACTCCGTCAAGCTAGTGTACTGTCCCGGAACTACATGACATAAGCAGCGAGGATCGAATAGGCTCAGTCATGCTGACTTGAGCGCGGCGGAAGAGGCGGAGTTGCGCGGCTTCTCCGCCTCCCGCAGTTTGCCTCACGCTCTTGTAGCCCGTGCCAGAAGTTGTGTTGTGGTCGGCTGAAGCAAGAGCAACAGCGAGATCGCATTGCAGCTGAACTGGACCAACGCCACCGTGGGTAAGTGGCGGCAGCGCTTTGTGGAGCATCGCCTGCGTGGTCTTTATGATGAACTCCGGCCTGGCCGGCCACGCTCGGTATGCGAAGAGAAGGTCGCACTCCTTCTCCGGCGCACGTTGAAGAAGAAGCCGCCTGCTGGAAGCCACTGGACCATCCGGCAGGCAGCTGATTCAAACGGTCTGTCCAAGTCCACCGTGCACAGGATCTTCCAGGCCTTCGCCGTTCAGCCTCACCGCACACGGAACTTCAAGCTTTCCAGCGATCCCTTCTTCGTCGAAAAGGTGCGCGATGTGGTGGGACTCTATCTGAATCCTCCCGATCATGCCGTCGTGCTTTCGGTCGATGAAAAGTCGCAGATTCAAACGCTCGATCGTACCCAGCCGGTGCTGCCGATGGGCCTGGTACGTGGAAGGCATCACCCATGACTATGTCCGCCACGGCACCACAACACTGTTCGCCGCCCTTGATATTGCCAGCGGCACGGTCTTTACCGAGTGCAAGCCGCGTCACCGTCATCAGGAGTTTCTCAGCTTTCTCAAGCGCATCGACCAAGCGGTGCCCCCAGAGTTGAACGATCATCTGATCGTCGACAACTACGCGACTCACAAGCATTCCAAGGTGCGCCTCTGGCTCGCACAAAGGCCCCGCTTTCACGTGCACTACACTCCCACCTACTCTTCCTGGCTCAATCAGGTAGAGCGCTGGTTCGGTCTCATTACCCAGCAAGCGATCCGCCGCGGCAGCTTCCGCAGCGTCAAAGACCCCATCACCAGAATCAACCAATTCGTTCAGCACTACAACCGCAGCTGTCGCCCTTTTGCATGGACCGCCACCGCCGACTCTGTCCTCCAAAAACTGGCTCGACTATGTTCACGTATTTCCGGGACAGCACACTAGGGTGTCCCTTTCAGAAAGTGAGCCAAGGATTGTTTGGCGTCGTTGAGGTACTTGGAGGGAAACGGCCGCTGACTGCCGGCAAGGTTCCGCCAGAGCCCTTCCGAGCCAGCGGGGTGTGTCGTAAGCCGTTGAGCATCGTTCGGGTGCGTGAATGCGCTCTCGTAGAAACTCGTCTGCCAACGGTCCATTGCCGACACGCTTGCCTCTCCAGCCGGCGCCGCGTAAGGTTCAACCGGTCGAGTTCTAGCGCTAACCTGGATTGTTCCTCCGGGCTGCGGGCCTTGAGCATCTGCAGTACCTCGTCCGGATGTCCAACCCGGCCCGCTGCATTCAGTCTTGGTCCGATCCTGAAGGCAATCTGCTCAGCCGAGGGAATCTGGGTGCGCATGATGCCGCCCAGGTCCATCAGTTTACGCAGACCGGCGTGCGTGGTCCTGCTGAGCTCCGCCAGCCCTAACCGCGTCAGGGTGCGCGTCGCGCCGGTGAGTGGCACGCAGTCAGCAATGGAGGCAATGGCGGCTAGTCGGCTTAGGCTGGCGAGGAACTCGTTCCGCAGCTCTGCAGGCAGATTGGACTTCAGCAGCAGTGCTGAGCTCACCATGTACGCCAATCCAGCTGCGCAGAACTGGTCCGACCAGACAACAGGCGTGAGGGCCCTGGTCTCGATCTGGTGATGATCGATCACCAGTACGCTCATGCCAAGCCGCTGAGCAAGATGCACTGGACCTGTGGCGTTGATGCCATTGTCGATCGTGATCAGGCATTTTGTGCCGGAACGAGAGAAGCGGTGCACTGCGGACTCACTCAAGCCATAACCTTCATCCCTGTGTGGAAGGTAGACACTGACGATCGCCCCCAAGCGGAGGAGCGTGGCTTCAAGAATGGCTGAGGAAAGCGCTCCATCACAGTCGTAATCGCCGAAGATGGTGATCTTCGATCCAGCCATGACAGCGGAAAGAAGAAGTGGGATGGCCTCGGCCACGCCTTCCACGCTGGTCGGCTCCGGTAAGTCGGCCCACTTCGAGGGTTGAAGGAAGGCCTGTGGATCCTGGATCCCACGCCCCATGAGGACCTCGCGAACAGGGCGGTGCACATGCAGCATGGGGATCTCCTTAGGAGAGGGTGATTTGAGTTGGTGATTGAACCGGCTGTACAGGCGGAAGCTGAGGCCTGAAGTCGTGCTCTGCGATGGGCAAGGCGCACACAGGCGTGGTCGGCGCACTGCCGTACTTGGCTTGTAGCCGCTCCAGTTGCGCAAGCTCCCGGGCGCGGGTGGCTGCCACGACACGAGCCTCATACTGGCCGATCAGAGGACGGCGGCAAAGCTCAGCCTTGATGGCACGTTCCACATCCGAGAAGGTGTAAGCAAGCAGCTGAAGCTCAGTGTGTGCCGGAGGAAGCTGAGCCGCAGCTCATCATGAGCGAACCATGTCCCGTAGAAACCGTGCAGGTTGTAATGCGCTATGTGCCCGAAGCAGTTGGAGAGCCGGTTGTAGAAGGTTTTCGTGAAGATCGACTGCTTCCAGTCGGATTCGATGAACCGGAAGAAGTGGTTTCCAAACGCGGCTTTGTCCTGCCCGGTTGAGAACTCTGTGGGCGTGAACTCGTCAGCGGAAAACAAGGCTTTTGGCATGACGGCTCCAAAGCAAAAGGCCAGCTTTCGCTGGCCATCGGCTGGGTTGGTACAGTTTATTTGGATGAGGCGCTTCGCTGCTCCTCTGTCTTGCTTTCATGCGGCAGTGCTGCTCTTACAAAGAGCGGTTCGAATTGGTGAGCGAGCTCTTTGCAGCGCGGGTTTAGCCTGGACGTGAATTCCAGCACTGCGGAAAGAACGTGGAGAGCGTCAGCGTCCAGCCTGAGTTGCGCTCCGGATGAGGTCTTGCGTATCAGGGTTACGATCATGCGGCCTCTCGTTAAGGGTTATTCCTGCTGCGCGGCGAATATGCGCAAGGAGCGAATACACGCCTGTCTGTCGTGCCTGGATGAGGAGGTCGTTGATCGCCGGAGCAAGGTCGCGATATCGCACAAGGGTCGCTGCTAGGTCGGTGAGGTAGAACTTCAACTCGTCATCCGTTTTGATCCGGCCTAAAGCGATGCACCGGCGGGTACGGCAGAGTGTCGCTTCGAGCTCCTTCGCGTAGCACTCCCCCATGTAGCGATAAAGACCGCGCCGGACGGCCTCCTCCTGCAGGAGGCTCAGCCGTTCTTTACCTCCGTGCTGGCATAGGTACGCTCGCAGGCCACGGGTGCTCTCGATGGTGTGAGCCAGCACTTCCCGCTCTGCCGCTTCAACTATCTCGACAATCGGAGCCATACTGACTCACCTCCTCGTGGTTCAGCTGGTCTTTCCTACCAATCCACGTCCGAAGCGGAAATCCACCCCGCTTTGGCCAACCGGTCACACCAACGGCGAGCAGATGAGGCTCTTCGGGTGATCAATTCACATCAACCACGGTCCGAGAAGGGAGCTATAGCGGTTCCCTCCTCGGGCCACCTGAAAAGGCAAACCTGTGGAGGAATATAATAGGATTCAATCCTACTCGGAGGTCTTCCATGCGCTCCACCCAGCAACTCAGCATTACACTCCCCAATGAAATGGCGGAACTGGTACGTGCCAAGGTAGAAGCTGGCGAGTACGCCACCGAAAGCGAAGTGATAAGGGACGGTCTCCGGACTCTTTTAGCCCGTGACCGCGTTGTGGAAGACTGGCTTCGCGAAAAAGTGGGTCCGGCTTTCGACGCATTGAGAGCCGATCCGTCTCGTACCGTCTCTGCAAAGCATGTCAGGGAGACACTCTCGACAGAACACAACAGAGTCCTTGCAAAGCAACGTTAATGTCCTACACAGTCGTTTTCACGCCTGAAGCTGAGGCGCAACTGATTGAGCTTTATGGCTATATAGCGGTTGAAGCATCTCCGGAGACCGCTGCGCGGTTCACAGATGGCATCGTCACGTACTGCGAGAGCTTGAGTACCTTTCCAGTGCGAGGAACTCGTCGCGATGATGTGCGGCCCGGGCTGCGCATCACCAGCTATCGCAAACGTGTCGTCATAGCCTTTGCGGTCGATGCCGATCAGGTCCAGATTATCGGGATTTTCTACGGTGGTCAGAACTATGAGGCGATTCTTCAAGACGAGGACTAACGTTAACTTCGTCACGCGACTGATCCTTCGAGCTCGTCATCTAGCCCGTCCTCTGGACGGGCTTTCTTGTTTCTGGACCCGGCTACCATGCCGGGTCTTCTGCTTTCAGGAGGTTCCATGGCCACTGCCGTTGCCCTACCCGCCCCTGTGCTGCCGTTCGGCCCGCCGCAGGAAGAACTCAAACCCGTTGCTGTCGTAACCACGGAGCATTCACTCCTTGAGATCGACCGAGAGATGGATGTTCTTTTCGATCGCATCCAGGACGAACTCGAGGAGACCGGTGAGCCGAGTGAGGAGAGTAAGAACCGCTTTCAGCAGCTCTGCGACGTGTTCGGTGACAAGGTCGATCGCATCGGCCGGTTTATCCGGGTGATGGAAGCCCGGGCAGCCTATTGCAAAGGGGAATCGGCCCGGCTTGCTACCCGCGGAAGGATTGCCGAAAACAAGGTCTACCAGACCAAGGCCTTCATCCTGTACTTCCTTCAGAGCCGGGAGGTCACCAAAATGGAGGGCAAACAATTCACTCTGCGGCGCCAGAAGAACCCGCAAGATTCGGTCCGGATCACTGATCCGGCGCAGATTCCGTTACGGCTGAAGAGGGTCGAGGCTCGATTTGACGGAGAACTCTGGGAGCAGATAATCGCAGCCGTGCCAGCCGACACGCGAGCCCTTCTCGTTGCCGGCATTCAGGAGACGACGCCTGTGAACGATGCCATCAAGCAGGCCATCGCGCGGAAGGAGGACGTAGCCGGCGCCACTGTCACGCGTGGCTATCACGTTCGGGTGGCATAGCTCGAGGGCCAGCAGCCACTGGAAGATTGACCGGCTCGGGAAGCATCTCCACCCTCTCCAGGGTTACGGGTGTGACCGGCAGAGTGATCACCTCTGCCATCGGCGCAGGAGCCGGTGCATGCTTGGCTCGTTCGCGTTCCAAGTCTTTCCAGACAGCGTCGGCCGTTTCCCCCACACCACCCTTCTCGACCAGTTCACGAGCCATGGCAGTCAGCAGATCCTCGTTGGCGTCGAGCGACTGCAGCCCTTCGCCGGAGAACTTACCTTCCATCATGAGCGCGACCAGCATCTTCTTGCCCATGTGCCGGATGCAGGTCTCCTGCATGGTCTCGCTGTAGGCCAGGAACTTCACCCGGACTGGCAGATGCTGCCCGATCCGCCACGATCGCCGGCTTGCCTGGCGAAGCGTGTGGAGCGAGTACCCGGTCTCGTAAAAGTAAAGTGTCGGGAAGGCCAGCAGATCCAGGCCTGTCTCCACCAGCCGGGGATGGCAGATGACGACTTCTATCCCTTCCTTCAGCTGCTTCTCGTACCAGGCCTCCCGCTTATCGGTGGCCACCGTGGAGCGAAGGACCGCCACGCGGAAGCCAGCCTGCTGGAGCACAGCGGCCAGGCGCCCCGTCACGTCGTGCTTACCCGTGAAGGTGGCATAGACCTGACACCGCCTGCCCTGTCGCAGCTCTTCCCGGATGTCCTCGATCAGGCGCTGCTCTTTGGCGTAGATCTCGGTTTGTGGAAGGCTGGGCGGCTTGGTCACGAAGAAGGGCACCATGCAGCCCTCCTTTGGGTCGTACTTCTTGCCCCAGATCTCCTCGATATCGAAGGGGTGGTCCGGATACAGCAGAAGCGTGTTGAGCATGACGCTCATCAGGCTCTTGTTGCCCCGGTGCTCCTTCATGGCGGAGGTGATGTCCTTTTCGATCGCCTCGTAAGCTTTCGCAAGGTCGGGGTCCATGTCCACCGTGAGCACGGTTTCCTCGTAGGAGGGCAGCTGGTCCGAAATGTCCTCGAGCGTGATGAACGCGGTCGATTCCATCAGGTACTTGCCGAAGAGCAGCGGCGAGGCTCCGGGTTTGCGGAGGACCTGCACCGTGCGCTTCTGGGCCTTGGAGCAGGCGTTGTCGGTCTCCCGGACCTTCTCCACAGTCTCAAGAACTCCGTACTGCTCCTGGAAGTCCCGCCGTCCCTGACTGCCAGCCTCGTATCCCGCCGCCACCATCCGCCGCGGTTCCATGCGGTAGAAGATGTTGAAGAGATCGTCGGCGTACCCGCCCATCAAGGTGCCCGTCAGCGCAATAAGCTTCTCTGGCTCTGTTGCATTAACCGAGCGTTGTGATCTGGTGGGCTCTACGATGAGTTCATGTTCAAGCGTCGTCGTTTCCCGGTTGAGATCATCCTGCTCTGCGTTCGCTGGTACTGCA
>JAABUZ0100001014.1_pt1 | contig 57929 bp, 11 predicted proteins | sample 5562091 | NCBI WGS metagenome assembly JAABUZ01 (sample SAMN12813069, study PRJNA571459) | rock metagenome | isolation source: Antarctica rocks | place: Antarctica: Victoria Land, Linnaeus Terrace sud | collected 2015-12-21 | reverse complement strand
TTATTTGTTATTAATATATTTTTATCTATTAAGCAAATTAAGTTTATCGATTTTATTCTTATCTATATTTGTTATAATCTTAAAACAGAACAATAAAATTACAAGACTTATTTAAGAGTTTATTGATCGTTTATCTATTAAGACTTTGTTCAAATAGTAATTGCCAAAATTAATTAACTCGATATTGTTAACAAAGAAGAGTATATTTAACTATCTTCTTTACTTGAATCTTTTAAAGAGTATTTATCGAATTAAATATTTAATTTGAAATCTATTAACTTGCTTAATCTTTGTAATCTAATAGCTAAAATATCTTTATCAAAATCTTTATTGCGCAATTGCGCATCTTTATTATATTTATTAATAACATTACTTATTGCTTACAAGTTATCGATAAAACTTCAAAATAACAAATTACGTTAATATTGTTATAATTACTAGCATTTCGCGTTATCTCTCGCAATTCTTAAATAAATCGCTAAAATTAGCAATAATATAAGCTTTCTTGTTTAAGAACAAAACTTATTTAAAGTTCTTAAATAAATCAAGCTTTAAAAATATATTAATTTAGACGTTAAATTTATTAATTTGCTCAATATTGTTATTGAAGAACAAGTTAAATAAAATGCTAACAATAAGAAGTGCATAAATGTGTTTCGAAATATTATTAATAAAAATTTGTATTATAACGTAAAGAAGATTGATCTAATTAAAGAGATTTATTAAAAGATTGTTAAGATATGCAAGTCTAAAAAATCAAATGCACTAATAAGAACTTTTGTCAAATTCGAGTTTTTTAAGATTATTAATTGTTAGAACATTAACAAGTACAAGATTAAATTTCGCGACATTATTAATAAACTATCTATCTATTTAAATAACTTAATTATAAATAAAACTTAATTTATCTTCAAATATCTAGTTGATCTCAATAATATTGTTCGCCTCTTTATTAATTGATAAATATCTAAATATAAGCTCTTTAATAAAGATAAAATTTGAAAATAAAAGTTATTTGCTATTATTTACGATTACGAAATTCAATATGTCAATTCAATAAATATCTTAGCTATCAATAGTATTTTAATCTTAATAACAATTATTAAGCTAATTATTATTACAAGAAACGTTCTTTTTGTTGTTAACAATTTTAGCTTCGTATATATTAAACAAAAGAAATCCACAAGTTGTGACAAGATAAATTATTAAGAACTAAATTGCTAAAACTTATATTTAGAATTGCATCTTATTTTAAAGAGCAATAACTTTAATAACAATTAAAACAATAACGAAAATAAATGTTATCAAGATTACAATAATTAAAAAGAAAATCGAAAAAAGTTTAAATTTAAAAAGAATAAAGACAAGTTTAAGTTTAACAAAAACAAGAACAAAAATAGCAACAACAAAGAATAAGAGATTATTAAAACAATAATTTATAGTTGTTATTTTGTTTTTGTTATTATAACAATCTTGTTTATAATTTTTGGATTGTCTTTATTTGCAAATATTATATTAACTCTTGTTATTAATTGTTTTTTATGCAAGTAAGTTTTTAATTTTGAATGCGATTAATATATAACAAAGAATTTTAGTATCTTTGTGTTCTATTTAGCAATATTCTATCGATTAATAAAAAGTATAGAAAATACTTTAATTGCTATAAATATTAAAATTATTTATCTCTTTGTTTGTTGCAAAGATAACAAAGCTCAATATATTATTATTTATAATATCTAATATATGTTAAACTCTTAATACAATTTAATCTTCTATAGTTAAATTAAAAACGCTAATATTATTTAAAGAATTATTAATTATAAATTCTTTATTAATATTTAGCAAATTCGAGCAATTTAAGACTTTAATCTTTATTTTTTAAAGTTAAAAACATTTATTGTACTTTTTATCTTTCTTGTTATTCTATTAGCAATTAATAAAGATGCAATAATTATGTAATATAAACGCCTCAACTATTTAGACAAGCAAAATATCTATTAATTTGCTCGAAAAGACGTCTTTAATTTACAAAGTTCTTAACAAATAATGTTTGCGTTTTTTGCGTTTGCGCAAAGATTAAAGCGATATCTTATTAAATCTCTATTAGATTTAATCGCTAGAAAAACGATTTTATTTACGTTAACATCATAAAATCTATATTTTTAGATAAATTCGATAATACTTGTTACGTTTGCATTTAACTAAATAATAAAATTAAGTACTTACAAATAAAATATCTCAAAAATAAAAATAAAGTTAGTCTTTTAATTTTTTTTGAACGTTATATTGACGAATTTAAGAATAATGATAGCAAATATACTTGTATTTGCGTTAACAATAAAAGTAAATATATAAATAAAGTTTCTAAAGCTTGATGCAAAAAGCGCAAAATACAAATAAAGTTTATTGTTATTGTCTTCTTCGAAATACACAATTGCGTTAAACATCTTAATTAAACTCTAACACAAAAAATTAGCACTATAATAAAAGATGTTAACTTGATTATTAATCTTTAATCGAAAATAATTTAAACAATTAATTTGTATTGCAATATTGCTTTTGTTGTTAAACGCTTTGTTACTTTTTTCGAAATAAGCATTAAATATCTCTATAATTACAAGCATATTTATGGCATAAATTAGTAGAAAAAAGCATTAAATACTTAATCAAATATTAATTAATAAAAGTTCTAGAATTGTATTAGATTCTTAATGTTAATAAATTATAAAAAGAGACATATCTATTATACAATAGATAATAAAGACAAGATTTAATATATATCGAAGATCTATTAATTAAATAACAAGCGAATATTACTTTGCTTAAATATTAATTATAACAAAACTAATTAATAAAACAATAATATTTGTTGATTTATATTTCTCTTTAAATAGTCGAATATTGTTAATGTTATTAACAAATTTTTGAGCTTTGTAAAAGCTAATTTAAATTTCGCGATAATATTATAAGAGCAATAAAAAGCTATTTTGTTCTCGAATAAAATCAAGAACTCTAATAATAAGTTAGAAGATTTATTTATCTTATTTACAATTCTATTTTTTAGATTTTGAAAGAATTTTTTTTTTAAGTTTTTCTTTATTTTTAATTTCGAAAATAATACTTTCTTTAATTCTATTAACTTCGATAAATATTCTAAAGTTATTAAATTATTAGTTACGCTTCAAAATTTAATATTGTCTTAAAATCTAGATTTAAAGCTACAAAAATATTTGAAACTTCGATCGCATTAAAATAAATTTGTAAATTTTTTTGTTTTATTATTCAAAGCTATATTATTAAAGTTATATAAATTTAAAACTTATGTTAAAGTTATAACGAATATTTATTATAAAACAAACTAATAATTAGTTAAACAAAACAAAATTAAATTTTTAAAGAAAAATAGTATTTATATTGTTTGTTTAGCATTGTTCAAGTATTACGTACTTTATAATAAATAAATCTATAAAATTAAGCGTAAAATTAATAACAAGATTTTTTGCTATAGAATTTGTTAAATTGTTAAAAACTTTAAACAACGCGAAAATTTAAATTATATCGAAATTTTTGTTGTTGTAATTAAATTTATAAGTTACAAGATTGTTTTTGTTTTTGTTGTTATTAATAATTAAGATTTAAAGCAAATAAAAATTGTTATTATTTTTTTTTACAAAAATATTAACAAAGAAATCTATATTAAGTTGCTTTACAACTTTGAGCAAAACAAAAAAAATTCTTAATTTAAAAAAATTCTTTATAAATTAAAGTAATTGTTTTAAGTATAATATAATACTTTTGCAATATTTTTAAAAAAATATTACTTTTATTTATTAAACTTCGATTTAAACGTTGTTATTAATAACTTTATTATTATTATTATTTATATAAACAATCTCTTAATTGTTAACGTTAACAAGAAATTTGTTAATATTATTAAAAGAGTCTTTGCTAATTAATTTAAAATAATTAATTTAAGTCTATTACGAGATTTGTGTCTAATGCTCTTGTCAAATGGCAAGAGAGCGTTTGGCGTCTATCGATAACGCCTGCTCTTAAACAATCAAGTATGACTTGATTGTTAATTTAGTTCTTAGAGAATAATCTTTACAATTATTATAGATGTTTGTCTTGTTCACTTGCGTGCTTTTTTATCTTGCTTAATTGCTTTGCCTAGTTGCTTTATCTATCTAGCTATTATTCTTTGCCTAGCAAATGATAACTTCAACGTACAATTCGAGTCAATCGTTCGTTTAATTTAGACGAATGACATTGATCGCCAATTCTCTTATCTAGTCTCGCATTTATCACTAGACATTGAGTCATTATATTAGAGTTGACATTCGTTTGCGTTTCGTAGTCATTAAACACTAGATCATTGCATTAGAGCTAGCATTCGTTTGTCTTTAACAATCATTAAACATTGAATCATTGCATCAAAGCTAACATTTATCTATCTTTCGTAGTTACTAGACATTGAGTCATTGCACTAGAGCTAGCAAATCTATCTTTCGCAAGTGTTTGCCTAATTGTGTTAAGATATCTTTCTTAATCAAACTAGTTAATCTCGTTCTTTTCGCTCTCATTTATCAAATTTTGCAGTTTTGCACTATTAAACATTAGTATATCCCTTGCATTAGTAAGTCAACTAAACTAAGAGTCAAGAAGCTTTTTAAACTTTTATCTCGTTCGTCTTTATTTAAATCAACAAGTAGAACTTGTTGTTTTGCTTAGTTTATTTAACCTAGTAAAAACAAGCGAATTTGATTAGTTAAATAAACAATTAATAAAACTTTACTTAAACGAGCAATTAATAAGTTCGAAAGAACGCAATAGACAACTTTACTTAATACGATTAACAACGAAGTTTCGACGAAGAAATTATTATTTATCATAGCTCACAACTAGTCTTTGACAAAAATATCATTATTTATTGTTCTTAATTATTAGATTTCGAAGACATCACAATTTATTGCAATTGACGTTGTCATTTCAAAGACATCATTGTCTTCTACATTAAACGACATTATTTTGAAGATATTATTAGAGTTGTTAACAAAGCAACTATTTAAACATTAAAACAAATAGCTTAAGCAAAAGAATTTAAACGTTTATTTTAATAACATTCTAGATTTAGAATCTTTTAGTTCAATCGTTGTCTTAGAGTATCTTGACGAAGTTCTTGTCGCTTAACAAAATAAACTTGCGTTTTTAAGCATCTTAAGTCTTGTTTTCTTATTCGCATCTTCTACGTTACTTGCGTTCTTAGCTAAACAATTAATAATTAACTCTTTCAACAAACTAAGAAACAACAAGATTGACAAATTAGACGACGATAAATTGCGCAAAAACACATTAGCGAACGTTAACAATCTACATCGTCGAAAGCGAGCTTTCTCTCTTAAGAAAGATAGCATAAATCGTCGTCGTTAGTTTGAAATTAATCGAACGAGTTTTAAGATAAACAATAGATTTAGAATAATAGATTTACGCTTTAACAATTCTCTAAAAAATAATTAACAATAGTTTAATTAGTTTAGCTTTGTCGCGCAATTGTACAATTTATAGTCTTTCAATTTATTTAACGTTGAACAACATACTTAGTATAATTAACAACAAAATGTCGAATTTAATGTCTCGCAATTAAATACTCAATCTACTTATTCTTCGCTAATCTAGTCAAACATAGCTACGCTTAATAACATAGACTCGCAACAATAACAAAAGCTTATTTAATAATCTCTTAATATCTAAGTTAATCTAGCAATCTTTAAGTAAGCTTTAATCTCGCAATTTAACTTCGCAACTTTTAAATAAACTTTATTTTTTACAATCTTCGATCTAAATTAATTGCGAACTATGTTGCGTAAAGAAGATTAACGCTCTCTTGTAAAACAAACATAACAATTATCTCGAAATAAACTAGCTAATTTTTGTCGCGCTTCTAGACACTTTAATAAGTTTTTATAGAAAGATATAGATGTATCTTCTAGTTAATTCAAGACGTCTAATTTAGACTTTTTTCATCTAGACGCTCTAAATAACTATGAGTCAAACAATATTATTTTCGCTTATAAGAAAACAATATATAGAGAAATCTTTATCTTTGTCGAACGTATAAATGATTACGCATACGTTGTTAACAAAGTTGTCGTTTAAAACAATTTCTCTCTTTGTCTTCGTAACTTTGTTATGACGTAATATTTTAAAAAGATAAACAACTTTAAACGTTAAACGTTTTAAAGTTTGTTTCTTTTAAACTTTATTAATAAATTGTAGAATTACTTTAAGATAAAAATTAGCAAAACGTTTAACAAGTTAACGTTAAAAATCTTTATCGCTAAAGATGCTAAAGACGAACGAGAAACTATAAAATATTTGTAAAATATTATTCTTTATGCGCAATTAACAAGCATCGAAGAAATCTAAAAACAATTGATTTAAGTATAAAATTAGCTCGAAATAAAATTGCGTTCTATTGTTAGTATACTTACTATTTACATATTATTTTAGAACTTTATTAAGAAACTTAACACAAAGTGCGAGATATAGAAGACAATGTTTGTTTATCGCTTTAACTAGCAAAATTCGAATCGATTAAATAGACAATTAGAAGAACGAATTGTTCGTTAGCTTGCATCATATGTGTCTCGCTTAATTTATCTTTCTTGTATACTCTTTTACAAGCAATTCGACTATGCGTATTTCTCTTAATAACAATTCGTAGACTACGAATATTTCAAACAATCTATGCAAAATTTGCAAGATTTTAACGAGTATTTTCGCCAATTAATGCAACAAACGTCGACACAATTTTAGTTCTCTCGTAAAACTTGCAATTATAACGACGATAAATTTTTTCGCAAATAGTTAGAGCAAAAACTCTTACTATTAGAATTAGAAAACAAGAAATAAATAGAACAACGCATAGCGAGATCGAAACAATTATTAAAATAAATATCGCGAAGATTATCGCAATAACTATTAGGGCGACTACGAACAAATAACAATTTATTAAGCTTTTGTTATGACGACATACTATGCGAATTTTGCGAAATATATAAAATTCGTTTATTACTTTATGTTCTTCGAAGATCTTACAAATTATTACAACGACTCTCGTGCAAATACGACAACATATCATGTCGCTAATAGTTAATCGAAAGAGACATATTATATCAAGAAAAAAGCATTAATAATTATTTATATAATTGACTCGTTATAGAAAGCGACTTATTAAACGAATGCAATGCATGTTAAGTTGACGTTAATGTCTCTTTCTTAATTCTTTAAGTGCAAAAGTTGTGCCTTAATTTTTTCATTAAGAAACAAGTTTTTTTAGCACATTAAAGACGAACACAACAAGACGTGTCGTCGAAAATTCACTAAAACATTTCATGTTAACTTTGTTTCTATTAAGATAAATTTTTCGAACTTAGAGTTAATTAAATTAGACGCTTTATTATTGCGTCAAGATAGATTAACTTTTAGACGTTAATACTATGCGACATATTAAATAACATTCTTATGAAAAGGCATCTTGTGTATTGTTTGCGTTAACAACGAATGAATTATGTTATTAATTAACAATAACTTTTTTAGTAACTTAAGATTAAAGCATTTTACGAGACAATTTAACGTCGTCGTATTTGTGCGCGACATTAAGAACGACAAACATTTAATTAACAATTATCTTCGACTTCTAATGTATCTTCAAAACAAAATAAACGACAAAATAATTGTCGCTCACTTTTGTTAAAAAGTTTACGTCGTGAAAAATCTAAAAACAAAGCTATTACTTAAGATAAATATTATTGGTCTTAAACGTATAATCGTTGACGCGAATAGACGAAAACTAATTATTAAGAATTGTTGAAATTTGAAGATAAAATTAAAAGTAAAGTCAAAGAACGACATTCGAATAAAACGAGTCGTTAAGATCGAAAGAAATCTTGTGATTATCGTTTATTTTATTTTCGAAGTTTTAATAGTAGTACAAGGCGAAATCTTGTCTAATAAAGATTATCTCTTTGAATCGATTTTGCTTGACGCTTACTCTTATGTCGCAAATAAAGAAATGTTTTTCGTATACGTTCGTAACGATCGTCTTGTATCTCTTCGTATCTCGCAACACGCGACGTTGAAACGCCTATTAAAGTTTAAGAAGCAAAACTATTATTAGATTAGCTTTGACGAAGAAAGCTAAACAATTAAAGAAAATATTAAGATTAATATGTTTAGTAATAACTATTAGACGAATCTAATTAATGACGTTTATATTTACAATAGTTTAATCGAAATCATTGCGCTTTAGTGCCTCGTTATACGATTGCATATCTTGTGAAAGAATACTAGCAAAACAATTAATCTTGTCAAGAAAAATTGAATGTTAATTCTATCAAATAGCGATTAAAACTCTACATTAGCTTCGAAAATAAAATACAAGATTTATTTCTTAAGAGAACGCGATTGCAAGATAGTTAATAAAGAATTCGACAAATTGCATACTTAAAACAAGATAATATAATTAATTAAATCTTCGTTGTTCGAATTTCTTATCTTCGTGATTTGGCGAATCTTATTAGATAAAACTTAAAAGCATCGAGTAGTAACTAATATTCACAAACTAAATAGATTAATCATTACGAATAAGCATTCGATATCTATTTAGACGAACATTATAGCTCAAATTCATGATCGTAGACACATAAGTTTAATGAACGAGTTAACTTTCTTTTTGCAATTCTTGATTGCGTTTAAAGATAAACATAAGTTCTTTTTCATTATTTATTAAGACAAGAAACAACTTAATGTCGTTACTATAAAATTCAAAAATTCGTTCGTCTACGTTTAATGAATAATAAATAGAGAGCTTCGCCAATTTAGAAACTTTTATCGTATCTACATTGATAATATTGTTGTTTTCTCTTAATTGTTTAACACACATTTAGCTTATTTTACTTAGTTGTTTAACAAATTAGTTTTGTTAAACGTTACGCTTAGTCTTAAAAAAATTTATCTTAATTATTTTAGCATTATTTTGCTAGAGCAAAAAGTAAACGTCTTTGACTTGTTTATCATTAAGAAACGTATTGTCGCCATTAAGATAATTAGATTTTTTAAGGATTTAAAGATTCTTAAGATCTATTTTGATCTCGTTAATTATTAAAGAAACAAAATCGTTTAATACGTTTAGCGAACTAACGTTTTACAACAAGAAAAGACTTGTCTTCTAAAGAGCTTCTCTATTGTTAACAAACAAAAGCGAAAGACGTATTTAAGAAACACGTGTATTAAATACTTGTCTATTTTTCTTTAATTCTTTTATTAACTATAGCGATTCTTAACAACTTCGAACTTCTTAATTTATTTCGACAACAATTGTTAATTATATATAGACTTAGACGCCTTCAAGAAGCGCGAATTTAATGTTAAGATATATCATGTTAAAGACGATTTAATTAGCGACAACTTTAGACGAGATAATATTTAGTCTATCTTGTTTTTGTTCAAGATTCTAAGCTTCGTTAAGATAAATTATTAATCAATTAAAATAGAAGTGGCTAGCCTTATATAAACAATACGAAAGACCAAACATTTAATAGAAGCGATCAAGAGATTTATTATAATTTATACTAATTACTTGATCACAACAAACATTGTTAAACAAACTACGTTATTTTTCTTATTAATTGACAAACTTAATCTTCGTCTCGTGTGTGTCTCGCAATATCTTTCATAGTTTTCACTAAATGTATGTCATCGTATAGAAAGATTACATACGATTTCAAATGCATTGTCTAGACTTCTTGCATTTAAGATAAACATAATAAGAACAAATTATTAATCTTAGATAAAATAAATAACTTTGCAACGAACGTAAAGATTGTAATTAAATTAATGCGACAAACTTTTAAAGAGAAGTTAAATCTAATTAATTAAAATACAATTAACAAGATAATTTTATTTTACTTATGTCTTGTTAAAATAAGTGAAACTTTTAAGAAAAGACTTCTTAAGATATACGTTAAATCTATCAAATGAACAAAAATTCTAACGACAATTCAAAAGTTATTTATGTCTTTTAACAAATAGTTTTTTAAAAAAGACGACTTATTCTATTTTATAAACTATGTAAATCGCAAAAAATTATGCTTGTTTAAGAAATTTAAGATAGAAATCTTTCATTAGGCGCACGACATAAATAGTTATGCTAGCTTTACTCGCATTTACGAGATAGTAATTGTTAACTTTTATCTTCGCAAGCTTGTTTCTTAACTACATCGATACATTGTTCATTGTTAAAAATGCAATCTTTGTCAAATTAAACGACATTAATCGTATAGAAATCTTAATTTAATTTTAAGTTCTCTTGTGTCTTTTTATATTGTGTGCATCGATTTCGTTTTAAGTCTATTATTATGTTAGAACTTCGATGCTATCTTAACAATAACTTGTAAATTTTTCAAAAAAATAATTGTTTTAGACGATAAGATGATTCACATTATAGCGAAGTAAACAAGTATTCTTTTTAACAATCTTGTTAATTAGAAAGTTTTAAGAACGTTTGTGTACAATAGAAATTGCAAGTTTATGTCTAAATTCTAGATAATTATATTTTAGAAGCTAGAAGTTTAGTTTTTAATCTTAACAACATATTATTCACAAATAGATGAACAAAGTGAACGAACAAACTAGATAGTTAAGATAGTTTTGCGATATGTAGCGATCAACAACTTTAATTTAGATTAAGTGTTCTTTTTGTTCGCACTTCGCGTTCGTCTTAATAATTTGTTTAGTATCTTTATTAAACTATTATCAAATAAGATAATTATAAACTTTAAGACGCGTAACTTCTTATCTTTTCTTAGATTTAACGATTTTTATATAAATTAATTACAAAAGAAGATTGTTAACGTTTTCGAGATAGAAGCGACAATTGCGTGAATTAACATAATAGTTAAAACAATATACGATAAACATTATAGATTTATCGAACTTTTAATGAGCAACATAATGTATTTTCGTCTTTACAAGAATTACTTCTTGTTGTTCGTTAAATCGTTTAAGTTGTTAATTTAACGCATTAGATTTCTTAAGATTCTCGAACGAAAAAACAATTTAACGTACAAATTAAATCTTTTGATAAATTAGAAAATTTACTTAGTTATATTTATTGTTCATTTCGAATTAGCGTTAGATAATAAAGATTTATACAATCGTCTAAAGCTAAATCATTTAAAGATTGTTATTAAGTTAAATGTCGAATAACATTTTTACAAAACTAAGATTTTTATTGAACATCGCATTCGTCAATATAGACGAGATCGTTTTATCTTAAAGTATTTTGTTCGATAAAAAAATTACGATGCTAAGTGAAATCAATAATATAACGAGAATTTGCTAAATAATTTTGTGAATTTTGTCAACGATTACAAGACAAAGTACGAAATGTTTATTTTCTTTATTATAAGACGCTCTAAAATAATTATCACAATATTTGAAGTAATTGTCTCGACACCTCTAGTAGACATTATTGTCTTTATATTATTGTCAAAGAAACGCAATTAATTGTCTAAGATAGTAGAAAACGCGCTCATGTCTAAGAAAAGAGATAGATCGTTCAAGATTAAAACTACTACAAATAGCAAGAAAGACAACGACGTTAAAACATTATCTTAATATTATTGTTGTCGACGTTCAAGAATTGATAACAATAAACTACTCGCTTAGACGTGACGTTAAACGATCATAATTTATTGTTTACTTATAGTAGACGCTTTACAAGTTTTAGTTATAAGACGCAATTTACTAGAACACTAATACAATTAACATTAATGTTAACAACATTATTAAAGCTTATTATCTTTAATTTTGTCAACACGTATTTTTGCTTACTATCGTTAGCTATTATTTTTATATTATTGATAATAACATCTTTATTATTATTGTCGCATTGCAAGATTGCTTGTCTATTGTTATTGTTTAACAAACAATTAACATAACTTTTAATAAGAAGAACAAGAACTTTTATCTTAGTTAAAATGTCGCAAAAGCTCGCGAACGTAAAGTCGCAAATTAAATAATCAAAGACAATATCGCAAAAACGCTAAGTTAGCAAGATAATAATAATTAGATTACATTAGACGACGACGAACTAAACTAAATAAATGTTAAGTTCAAGAATAATTTTCTCTAGAAGCATATTATAACAAACGTCGAACAACTTATTCGCAAAATGTTTATGCTTAATAGCTATTTTATTATATTTATGCTTCGCAAAGGCAATAACATATTTTTCGTCTATTTGATTTTTAATTTCGAGATTTTAAACGCGAAGATAATTGAGAACGATGTCGCTCTATTCTAGTTTAAAGAAAAGATAAAGATTAACAATTATTTTATTTACTTAACAAGTTATACGTATCTTATTAATTACAATGTGAATTGTGTCGTTCGCATCAACATCACAATACAAGATCGCTTCGTTTTATGACTCGCAACTTTTAATAAAAACGACAATATTCGCATGTTACGCGAATCTCTAGAGTCGATCTTTGTGTTTATGAGCACTATTAATGTTTTTAAAAAGAGATACATCTTGCAAGATAATGCTAGCGTCTAATTTATTTAAATTATCAACTCGCAAAAGAAGTACAAAACGATCAAAATAAGCGATCTTGTATATAGCATTATATTTTATGACACATTAATACGTCTTAACAAGTTGTTGCTCTTAAAGAAAGATTAGATTTTCGCAAACTACAAGACTTGTAAGTTTATCTTAAATCTTGTTATGTTTAACGATTAATTTTCAAATTCATATTACAAGAAAGATCTTAAGACGACTAGCATTAACAAAAAACTTGTGTTAATTAAAGTTCGTTAAGCAATTAAACGTCAAGGCGCAACTTCGATTGAAGCGCGAAAGGCGCGAAAAATAAACGTTAATCAAGTTTTATTCGAGGCAATGACGCCGTCTCGCAAACGTCTAGCTTCGACGATAAAAGCAAGCAAATCAACTTTAAAAATCTTAGTTAACGAAAATACCTTCTTTGACTTTGCTCTATTCTTCGCTTCGCGAGATTTAAAGTTGTTGAAACAATACGCGAAGAAATTCAAAACAATTAAGGCGAACTCAATTATGCGTTGAACATCGTTTTTGAAAGATAAATTAATTCGCAAAAAAACAGTTTTTAAATTTACGAATGTCTTAATTATTAATTGTTAGGTAACTTGATTTGCGATAGTTGCTAGACAAATGTTAAGCAAGATAACGAATAGCTTAAACGAGACAACGATGCGCTTTCAAGCTATATAGAATAGTTGCAACGTTATTCTTGATATTGATCTCATTGTTGTGATCAATATCTATGCTCTTCTTAAAAACATTGTTGAATTTGCTAGCAAATTAGCTTAATCTTCAAGATCGTTAAATTGTTCGAAAATAGTTTTTAGAACAACTTTGCAAGAATTAAGCTAAACAAGACGTACTTAAATGCGAAAAAAAGCGTTTATCGCTAGCGCGACAAGAAGTTCTACGATGAATTAAGCATTAAGAAGAATTAATCTAAGGTCATTTAGTAACATGACGCGTAGACGAACAAGAACGACGAATTTATTACGATTGATTAGACTATTGGGGCCCAAATAGAATTGAAGTTGAATTTAGAAGTTAGATGACGTTTAAGTTTGCAACATAACAAGAACGTCAATGTCTTTTCTTTTAAGAAGGACATGTGTTACGAGATTTGTGTCTAATGCTCTTGCCAAATAGCAAGAGAGCGTTTGGCGCCTATTGATGACGTCTACTTTTAAACAATCAAGTATAACTTGATTGTTAACTTAGTTCTTAGAGAATAATCTTTACAATTATTATAGATGTTTGTTTTGTTCACTTGCGTGCCTTTTTATCTTGCTTAGTTGCCTTGTCTAGTTGCTTAACCTACCTAGTTGTCATTTTTTATCTAGCAAAATCTTATTTAATAATATTTAAAAATCGAAATTAAGCGCAATTTTGCAACTTAAATTCTTTATTTAAGTTAAAAAATATATTTAAAAAAAATATTAAAAAATTACGAAATATAAAAGTATAAACTAATTGTTACTTTTATAGATATATTTAAAATATATATTGTTAATTCGAATTATATTGTCGATTCGAATTATTATTATATTTTTTAATTAATTTTTAATTCTTTTATATACGCGATGCTAAATATTTGATCAAATATTGCTTTTGTTATTTTAGTAATAAGTAGACTAGTCGCGTCGAGCTAAGTTATCGAGTTCGAGCCAAGTTCTTGGCTCGTCAAGACTCAATTTGAGTTAGAAATCTTGACCCAAGTATTCGAGTCAAGTCAAAGAATAGATATGAAATACTTAGCGTATAACTTGACTCAACTCACCAAGACTCGAAAAATTTAGATTATTTTCAAAAAAGTGCATTAATCAACTTAATCAAATTAATTAATTCAATCAATCTAAATATAATATTATATAATAATGCATTTAGATAATGCATTTGTACGTTATTTGTGCGTTATTATTTTTAAACTATTTTTAGTAATTCAAATAATGCGAATTTTTTTTAAAATAGAAAATCTTGACATTTTGACGTCATTTTCGATTGCTTGGCGAGTCGATCGAGTCGAGTCAAAAAATCGTTGACTCAAGTCGATTTCGAGTTAAGTCAAGAGACTAATATCAAGTATTCGAGTTAAGCTAGAATGTTAGTATTGAAACCTGACTCGACGATCAATCTAGTAATAAGCAAATATACTTTTAATTTTATTGACGTTTATTAGAAAATTATTAAACAAATATTTTGTTATTTTCGAAATACTTTTAATCTTTGTTTTATTTTTTGTAAAAATATTTATTTTTTGTTAAACTATATCAATGTTAACTAAGACAAGAATTAAGATATTTATTGTTCTATCTTTAAATATGTCTTTAATCTAGAAAGTGTTGCTATTAATTAATTATCTAAATGTTAATTAATTGTTGCTCTATTTACTTGCAAAGTTAAGTATATTAAACAAATGTAAATTGTTAAGAAGATTATTTAACTTTAAGCGTTATTAAAGTAGTTGCAATTATTTTATTTATCTTTATTATTGTTGTTTACGTCTAGAGTTCTTGTTGTTGTTAAAGCTTTTTCTTTGACAACTTTTGCGTTATATCTAATTATTATAATTATATATTGCGACAATTCAAAAGCAATAGCGTTTGCTAAGAATCTTGCACAATATATTTGAATAAAATATATAGATATTTAAACTTAATTTGTTTGCAAAAAGATTACGAATAATTAAATTAAGCTAAAATATATCTTTATTAAGAAACAAATAGTTAACAAGCTAATTAAAGCTTTTTCTTGTAACGCATTTGAAATATTTCGACAAGTTCTTAAATTAACTTGATAACTAAATTACTTGTAATTTTAAATATAGATATTAGACTTAATTATTTGAAAAATTTGCAATTAGATAATTGCTATATTTATTGCTATTAATCTTTGCATTGTTTATTTAAATTTATATCTATTATTCTCTTGTTTTACTAATATAGTTATCGAATATTATTGACAACGTCTATATAATTTTTAATATAAATCTTGTCTTCTATATATTCTTCGAATTTTACTAAATTTTAAAGTTGTAAATATACGTACGCCTATATATAAATTGCTAATAGAAAACTTTTATATACTTTTTTTATTTTTGCTAAAAAAATACTTGAGATTTAAGAGTTTTAAAATAAATTTTGAACTTAATAAAATATAAAATATAATTTATGTAAAAGTTAGTTTTTGAACTTAGATTAAATAGAAGTGTCGAAATATTATATTGAATTTAATTTAGTGTCAAGTATTACTTGATTCGATACTATTTAACTTAATATTATGTAATCGAGTTAAGTAGCATCGATCAATATATATAGTCGAACAAGATTCTTAGCTTCTATATAGTAACTAAGCGTTTTACTATCTATTATTTTGACAATATAAAATTAATATAAATAAAGTTTAGTCTTATTATAAATTTTATCTAAATATAAAAGCAAGCAAAGAAAACTTTTGTTTTGCAAACTTATTATTTTAAAAAAAATTACTTTCTTTTATATTAGTATAATTACAAGTTAGTATTTATTAATATAACAAAAATTTTGTTTTCTTTTTATATAATTTAGTTAGAATTTATTTTGTTTTTTAATATTTAATTTATATTTTAAGCTTAGAATATAATATATTTATACTATTTATATATTATTTTAATTTGTTAATAGTTTTAGCTTTTCAAAATTATATAATAAAATAAATTGTCAAATAATTAAAAAAACGTTTTCGAAAATTGCGCTTAATATATATTTGATAAAAAACTAATATATACTTTAAATACTTATATTACTCTTGTATAAAATTTAAATTATAAAGATATTTTTTAAACTCTAATAATTTAAAATATTGTAATATAAATTAAGTATAAATTAAATATATTTTTAGCTTATTTTTTATTTATATTTCTTGTAAATATTTACAATTTCTTGTTTTTACAATTTATATAAAATATTTAAATTGTTTTGCATATTGTTTTTTGCAAAGTCTTAAATATTTTTATAAATATTATATAATAATTCTTTGTAATCTTTATACTAATTTAAGCGTAACAATATATATTAATATCTATTATAATTTTAGTATATATTAAATATATATTAAGCTTACGTTAAATTTATAACAATAATTTTTGTTTTAATTAAAAATATTGTACAAATTTGTTTTATCTTAAACTTGTTTAAAAATAAAATTTATTTTAAGATACAACTAATTTATAAAGATTTTAGCTTAAGTATATATATAGTATACAATAATATATTGATAAGAATTTTTGTTTAAATATATAATATTTTTAATTTATTTTTTCTTTAAAATATATAACTAATTAAAAGCAAACTTGCGTTCAACTTCTACTATATATAAGTTTAATCTATATATAACTTAAGCAATATATAGATTAACTCTTTAAAACTATTTTAATAGAAAACTCTTTTAATTTCTATTTGCAAATTAATGCTACAATATAATCTTTTATATTAAGACTATTATATATATAACGTAAAATAATATTGTTATACTTAATATATAAATTAAATATTATAAAAGAAATAGCAAAACGTTTTATAAAATAAGATATTAATTTAAGCACAATATATATTAAATATAGAATTAATTTACGCGCTATAAGATACAATAAGTTTTGTTATTTAATTGTCTAAATTATATTTTCGACAATTTCTTAAAATATTTTAATAAAATATAGCAAATAATAAGTACAATCTTTGCATACAACTAGTATTAAAAACAAAAATAGCTCTTGCTTTATTAAAATATAGATATTTAATTATATATTGCAAATACTAATTTTAATCTTGCTATTTCTTTATAAATAATTAGATTTTATATATATCTAATATACAATAAGCGCAAATTTAAGTTATAACTAATTGCAATTTTAATTGCGAAATATTAGATATTTAATATAAGTACAATTCTATATATATTGTTGCAAATTATAATCTATTAAGACGCAAAGATATTTAATATTAATACATACTAAGTTTGCATTAATAGTTTGATTAGTATACTATAAGTCGATTTTCGAAAATAAAAAACAATTAATTTGTTAAATTTATACAATTAGATTATATTTAACATAAGTTAAATATAAGCTTATTTTATTAATATTAAATATTATTGACTTTTAATTTTTGTAAATACAAATTATAGACTCGAAATAAATACAAGATATACAATATTCTTGTCAATTTTAAAGAAATTTGTAATATTAGATTTTTGTTCGACATTTTAATTGCGTCTTAATATCTATAATATACATTAATTAAACTAAGTAATAACAAAGATTGTTAATATTTTTAAGTTTAACTTTATTATATGCAAGATATACGCAAAAAATATCTAAATATATATATTTGCAATATTTGATATTAGAATATTTAAAACTTTGTTATTAAGTTTTGTTTACTTTATTCTTCTTCTTAATTTCTAATAATAAAAGAGCAACTTAAGTAATCTTAATATCAATTGCTACAAAAAAAACTAAATTCATTACTTAATATTAGTCTAACATATGCTAAATATTAACATAGTATATATTAAATATATACTTGTTAATTAGCGCTCTAATTAATATATTAATTAACACAATATCTAATATAATACTTTTTCTATATATAAAGTAAAGAATTTTCTTTGTATACGTATATAAATACGTCGATATATTATAGTAATTTTGCACTTTTAATATTACAACTTAATTGCGTTCTTTAGTTGTAATTATTATTTTATTAATATTAATAAAGCTTTGCTTAAAATTAGTACAAACTTAGTATACAATAAGTATAAACTATAGAAATACAATCTATCTCTTTAAGTTTTATAAGCAATAATTAATAAGAATTGCAATAACAATTTAATATAGATTTGTTCTCTTTATTGCTATTAAGAGCAATATTATTAATATTAGAAAAACTCGACATTGTATTTAAGTTAACATAAACAATATTCTTTTTTATATTTGCAAAATTCTATAAAATTTAAGTTAATCTCAATATATATAAAACATATTTATAATCTTAACTTTGTTTATTTATTGCAAAGATGCTTATTAACTCTTTTAATTTGCAAAATCTTTAAGTAATAAAGAACTTTTATCTTTTGTAAATATATAAGCAATTTTAGAAGAGAATAAAAAGCTTTTATTAAAAAAAATATATTGTAATCAAAATTTAAACTAAATATAAACAAGACTTAAATATAATATAAATATAATTTCGAAACTAAATTGTACAAATAACAAATAATATTTAGCTTAAATTAAGTATAAAAATAATTTGTACTACAACAAAAATTAAATTTTGCAATTCAAAAATCTATTTTTTTGCATTATTATATTAAAACGCGTTGTAAATCTTAAATAATTCTAAAATATACAAAATACCTATCTAGTTTATATTTAATATATATTAGATTTTGTTTGCGTCAAATCTTGTTTACGCATTAAGATTTTTTTTTATATAAAGCAATATTTATGCTCTATATAAGACAAGTATATGCGTCTATTTTAGCAATAAAAATTAAAAAGATTGTAATATTTATGCTCGACATATGCAAAGATTATCTTAGATCGAATATTTAATCCAAGATTATCTTACTTCGAATTAAAGATTAAAATAAAAATTAAAATAAAATAAAAAATAACTTATGCGAAGATTATTTCGAATCGAATGTTTAGCTAGAGGTAAGCTTGTTCCAGGTTAGAGATTTGCATTCGAGATAAGCTATATGCTCTTACTAAGACTATTAAACTATAAATAGAAATAGAAATGAATTATAAATATTAATAAATAACTCTATTTAATATATATTACTTTAGTAAATAGCTATAGAATAGAAATATAGTAAAACAAACAAGCAAATAATAAACATAGATTTTAAAAATGCAATCTATAACTTTGAAAAAAATTCTAGAAATATTTAGAATATTATCAATTGTTACTATACAAATAGAAACAAAATTATTTTCGATAGATTTACGTTTGCAATAGAAATACAACAAATATAGAATTAAACTAACAATATTAACAAAGAATTATTCGACAAAAATATATATTATTGACTTTGTTATATTGCAATATAGTACAAAAATAAAGAGTAACGAAAAAAAGATTTAAATTAAGACAAAAATAAGTCTATAGAGTCTATAGATGCAAAAGTATCAATTAAAATTACAATATCTTGCTAAAAAGGTTGAAAACACTCTATACAAATATATAGAATATTACACAACATAAAAGATATAGTAAGTTATATAAATACAATCGACTTATAATATTGAGACTCTTTCTAAACTATAAGAAGCAAAAATTTAGCAAGCATTTAGCAAGATTTGAAAAATAAAAATTAATAAATAAGAATTATCTTACTTTAAAGATTAAGCTAGTTTAAAATAAGACAAATATTGTAATATATATTAATGAATCTAAATTACAAACTAAAACTTCAAAAGAGAAATTTTAATTATCAAAACGCGTCGAAATCGAAATCGATTTTCTATAGAAACTAGATATAACAAACAATTATATTTCAAATTTGGAAAAGCACGTAATTATACTAAACACAAAATATATAGCAATGGTATAGATAATTCTAATCTATCGACAATCAAAGTGATTAAATATCAATATTTAGATTTTTATCGACAATTAATTAATATTAAAAAAAATTGCAAAATATAAAAAATCAGGATTTTGCAAAATTTCGACATTAGATTATACTTAGTTTAATCAAATTAGACAATCTAGAATGCAAAACGTATACTATATAGATTTTAGTCAAAATAAGTGTTATCGAAAACAAAAAAGTAGACAAGTTAACAAAAGAAGTAGCAAAAGTAACAAAATTAATATCTATAGACTCTATAATTATACTTTTGTATCTTAAAAAACAAATTAACAAGAAGACAAAAATAAATTAACTAACAAAATAGCTAAAAATCAACAACAAAAATATTATATTAAATATATTCTAGAATTATCAAATATTAAAAAAGTAAAAAAGAAATTTTTAAAAAGTATCGATAAACTTATATTTGCAACTTTTATTTAAATAAAGCTATAATATAGATATTTTTGCCAATATTTAATTAAACAAGTAAAATAAATAGCTCTAGATATATAAATATATATAAAGAAATAAAAATATCAAAATATATAATATTAGACTACAAATACTATTGTAACAAGTAGAGTCTAATAAAAACAACATAGAAAATCAAAGTTTTAACTATAAAAATACTATTTTCGATTTAAAAAAATATAGCTTGTGCTTTGAATTATCTAAAAAAAACTAAAATAACAACAAAAAAATAGATTTTAGAAATAGCAAAAAAACAAAAAAAAGATAAGAGAATTTAGAATTTTTTTACAAACTTTTAAATATATGCTAGCAAATATTAGAAACAATAACATACTATATATAACAATAGTAGAGAGATAAATAGAGTTATATAATTTACTAATTCGATATGTATAAACTATATAGTATTATAGTCTAAGACTACATACACTAAAAAATTAAAATTAAAAAAGATCAATATATGCAAAAGTATACAAATACTAGAATATATAATGTTAGACTACTTTTTCCTTATTTTTTAGTTAAGTATATTTAGTCTTAGACTATAATACTATATAGTCTATATAGATTGAACTAATATATTACGTTATTTTGTCTATATCTCTACTAGTGTTATATATAGTATATCAATCGATTTTAATGCTCGATAGTATATAATTAAAACTTCTTAAGAAATTTTCTAAATCTTTTTATTTCTTCTTAAGTTTTTTTGTTGTTTTTAAGATCTACTTTCTTGTTGCTATTCTAGTTTCTTTTAGATAATGTAAAGTACAAGTTATATCTTTTTAAGTCGACAATAGAATTTTTATACTCAAAACTTTGATATTAGACTACAAATACTATTGAAACAAGCAAAGTTTAATAGTAAAAAGAGCTCGAAATTGAAATTTTAACTATAAAAATACTATTCTCGACTCAAAAAGATATAGTATTTGCTTTAAATTATTTAAAGAAAACTAGAGTACAACTAAAAAATTAATTTTAAAAATAACAAAGAAAACAAAATAGAGTATAAGATAATTTTGATCGTTTAATTATATACTAGCAAGTATCAAAATCAATTAATATACTCTATATAACAATAGTAGAGAGATAGATAGAGTTGCGTAATATATTAGCTTAATATATATAGATTATATAGTTTTATAGTCTAAGATTGCATATACTTAATAAAGAAAAGAAAAGAAATATATACAATTAAAAGTTAATTAAACTCTTAGATTTATAGCAATAATAGAATTTAAAGAAGACTTTTAACTTGTAAAAGCTAATACTATACTATAATATTATACGAGAGAAAATAAGAAAAAGATATTATTAATAATAAAGCTTGTAATTTATTACAATTGCTAAAATCAAATAGATGTACTTGACGTAATATAAACAAGTAACTAGAATATACTTTGTATATTTTAATATAAAAGATTACAAATTGCAACAAAAATTACAACAAAAATAACAAAGATTAGAATACTTTATAAATTAAAAATAAAAATTACGTTCAAAATTTCGATAATAATCTTAAGCAAATAGTATATTTTTATTAAAAAATAATACGTCAATCTGATATATTCTTTACAAAGAATAAGCAAATCAATATAAGTATAATATTGAAAAAATTAGAGAAAACAATCAACAAATTAGAGAAAATAAATAAAAACAAAAAATATATATAAAATACCAATATATAGACAGATAATAAATATTTTGTTATTAATTGCGCAAACATTAATTAAAATAAATATTAAACAAATATTTTCGAAGCGTAATTTAAAGAAAGAGATAAAACTTGTAGTATAAATTTAAAAAAAATATAAAATAAATAAAGTATATAAAATAAATAAAATAAATAAAATAAAGATAGTAACGCTAGTATATGGTTTAGATACTGTTAATTCACTAATAATATAAAAAAATTCAATAAATACAATAATTAAAAGAATAATAGTCTTTCGGTTTAATAATAAAATTAAGCAATTTTTGAATAAAAAAAATGTTTATTGCAACAATATTATATCAAAAATATGCAAAAATAGTAGTATATAATATTAAAGTTAAATATATATCGAAAAATTAGAAAGAAAAAGAACAATAAAAAAGTTATATAAAATTATATATTAGAAACTAAAAATAGACAAAATAATCTAGTTTACAAAAAAAAACTTCTCTATTATAATAGAGATAGATTGCAAAACAACAACAAATTAATTAATTAAATTCGAAATAATTTACAAATCGAATATTAAAATAGCAAAATTAAAAAATACAAAATACAAAATAAAACAATATATAACAATATTTTTATTGTTTGCAAAATTATTGCTTCGATTGTTATTTCTATTTATAAAATTTGTTAAAATAGAAATAAAATATTTGCAAAAGTATTTATAAAATATTTAACTCTAGATATTTTAAAAAATAGAGAAAAAAACAATTAGACTAATTGCGTCGATTCGATTAATCGAATCAAATTTTGACAATTTAATTTCCAAGATTGAAATCGACGATTTGATTCGATTTCAAACTTAAATCAAAAATCGAATCGAAAAATCGACTCGAATTATTAAGACTATTATTTTTAGTAAATTTTATTATTTTTAGTAACAATTAATTAATAATTTAATAGAAATAGTTAATCTATTTAAATTAATTAATAAATATATTACTATTGTGTATTACTTAGAAAATAATAATAAATCTAAATTTATACTATTTTTATACTATTTTTAGTATTTTTGACGTTTTTGACGATTTGATTTTAATTTTAACTTTTGAAATTAAAAATCGACTTAATTGTATTCGATTCGATTTTAAAATATATAAAACGAATTAATTTTCGATTTAATTTCTATAGTTGAAATCGATAATTCGATTTAATTCCAAAAGTTAAAATCGAAAATCGAATTGACAATTAGTCTAAAAACAATAAATTAAAAAAACAATTAAAGTTAAAGTTGCCATGTTGCTAGTATATTGTTAATTAAAAAAAACAAAAAAACAATAGTTTTTTCAATGGTTTTCGAAAGCTTAACAATATTTAATTAGATACTAAAAAAAACGCAAAACAATAGTAGTAGAACAATTAATATAGACAGATTATATATACTAAAATATATTTGTTGTAATAAAAGAAAATAAAATTTAGCAACTAATTAAGAAAAGACGTTCGAACAAGTTACTAAAAAGTTAATTTACTCTAATAGAATAAAATAGCAACAAAGAAACAAAAATATCGATACAAATTATATTGTCTACGCAAGAAATAGAAGGTTTAATAAATATTAATATAGATAATATCTAGAAAAAATTGTAATAAAAATACGAAAAAAACATAGAATATTATAGTGTAATATCTACAAATTAAGAAGCAAAATAATAATAATATTGTTGCAAAAAAATTATAATATATTAAGATAAATAGTTTGCGCACTTCTTGTTTTAATAAGAGATATTTCTATTTTCGATAAATATACTTCCAATAAGACAAATTAACTATTTTCATGTTATACTACTAAATTTCTTGAATCTTTCTATTGATTTTATAGATTTATTAGATATTTAGTTAAATTATTGTTTGCATATTTGTTCGCATATTATTTATATTATCTACTAATTTAAGATACTGTCTAAGAAAGTATTAGTTTTTAACTTAAATATAACAAATTCTCTATATTTTCTAATCTTTATGCAATCTCTAACTATATCTTTATTAAAGCTTCAAATAAAGTTTATCTAAATATCTTGTTAAGAAATCAAATTCATCTCTTAAAGCATGCATTTATTCTTAAAATTGCATCTATTTTAGATAATAAACAAACAATTTTCTCTTATCTCTCTTAATCTCGATTATGTATTCAATTAATATTAGAATTAGTATTATTATTATTGTTTGCATTAAATTTGTTATTGTTATTAATCTATATAACTTGCTTAATAGCTGTTTTAGTAATTGTAGAAATTGCAAAGATTGCGAAGATTGTTGTTGCTCTCTTTATTCTCTTTTTATTGTTTGTCTAATAATTTCTAAAGAGTTGAATAGTTTGTCTTAGAGAATAGTTGCATTATTATAACAATAACAATATTGTAGATATATAAGATAATTAAAATATTAGATAGAGATAATAAGCAGTTTCGCGCGCAATACAGAGTAGAACAATCTTTATATATTTAGAATTAGATGCAATTCTAAAACTAGAAGTGCATTTATCAAAAATAGAGATAATTACTTCGCACACACTACTCTACTTTGATTATATATTACCTAGAACTAACTTTGCATATATACTATCTCTTTTATTAAATCTAATCGAGTAATTTCTAGAGTTTACGCGTTTTTTGTTTATATTGTTTATATTATTGTTGTTGTTGTTGTCAATTTTTTGCATTTTTGTCGTCGCTATTAATACTATTCTCTTTATTATTTTAACATTATTCTCTTTATTATCTTATTATGTCTCTTGCACTATTTAAAGAGAATCTTTATTTATTACTTAATAAATATATAGAAATCGAAGATTACGCGATTGTTAGAGATTGTTTCAAGCGATTTAAAAAGAGTATTATAATAAAGATCTTTGTTAGATGCAATATCTATAACAAGACTAAATTTGTTAACAATAAATATTGCGTTACATCTAGTTGAAAGAAGAATTGCAAGTTTATTATTATTGCAAAACTAAAGAAGAACTATAAAGATCTAGAAACAAGCAAAAAATAGTAGCATCTAAAGATTGTTAAATCTTATTATAATTACTTTTCTATTAATTAAAGCGCGCATCTAGTACTTCGAAAATTAGCTATAAATAATGCAACAAAAAAGAAAATCAAGAAGAAGTTTGTTAAGAGCTTTAAGACAATAACAATCTTTATAAATCTCTGTTTTGACAACAACTTAAGAAATGCTATTTTTAAGTTGCAAGATATATAAAATATATATCAAGAACTAAAGACTAAACAACTTGAATACTTTACATCTACTTAGACGTCAATAAAGACTCTAGATAACGTCAAAGATAATACATAAATTACAAGAAAAAAAGATATAATAATAAATTGAAATATGTAATTGTTTGCAATCTAATAAACGCATCTAATTAACTATAGATTTCTCTTCTTTATATTGGAATGCATGCAGCAACTTCTACGTAAAAAATCGAAAGATTCTATTAATAAATTGTACTTATAAGACAAATAAACACAAGATATTGTTGCTTATTATTATTGAAGTAATATATCTAAATATTTTCTTTTTTGTCGCTTTTTGCTTTATAAAAGACGAAAGCTTTAATAACTATTGCTAGATACTAGAGATCTTAAAACAACTCTACAATTATTTCGATTTGCTTTATTTCAAGATTATATTATTCGATAGCAACAAGATTCTTGCTCTAGCTATATTAAACGTCTTTGAATAACGCAAGTTTAATTGTGAAACTATATATTACATCTTATATATTTGACATATCAACAACAATTTTACAAAGTACTACAAAAAATACTCTTGAACAAAGAAGAAATAAAAGTCTTATTTGCGCAAATAGAACGCAATTATTTATACTTCTATCAAAGTAAAGCTTGACGCAATCTATTAAAACTTCTATATAAAATATATTAAGATAAACGCGCAAATTAATATTTGTATTAAAGAAAATATTTAATTGCAATATTAAGAATAAGCTAAGTACTTTATTGATTAAATTCTTTACTTCGACAATATTATTAATTTATGTAACAAAAACAATTATTGCGTAATAAAAGAAAAGCTTCAATTCTTAATCGACGATCTCTATATAGTAACTACTAGAACATATAGCTTATTTCGAATGCAAATTTCTTACTCGAAACAAGCTTCTTTCGAGTGAAAATTCTTATCTAAGAGAAATTTTGTCTATGCTAAGTCTATGCTTAGCATAAATCTTATAAATCAAAGAAATTTATAACAATCTTCGCTCGCGATCAAGATTTATGCTCAATATATATACAACTTATATAGAGTATAAACTTCTTTATTTAATATTAAATAAAAATTAACATTTAAAGTTTTGTTTCTTTTCAATACATGCTAAATATAAATTTAGTTTTTTATACTTATTGCATTCTTAAAATTGTGTAAAGTCTATAACACGCAATCAACTAAAGTTCAAAAACAAGATTTTCGCATTGCAAAATCTAAATTTTGTTATAACATAAATCGCTTTTAAACGTAGTATAAGTTTGATATAGTTTTTTATTTACGTAATTTAATTACTTATTCTACATACATATTATATTCAAGCTTAGTCTATATTTAATTCAAATCTTAATAACAATATATCTTTCAATAATACTAGCAATTTCTTTGTCTTCGACGTCTACATATCTTTTAGCAAGAAAAATTCTCTTACATTTAAGAATCTCGCAAATCAAGATTAACAAGCAATTTTGCAATAAATAAATAAAATTAAGATTTACTCTATACTTATTATATGCTAGATATTTGTTAAACATTTAAACAAACTTTAAATCTTAATAATATTAACACTTTTAAGTCGAATACAATATTAAGTAATTAAGACGTTAACAATAATGCTTTTATAAATAATCAAAAAATCAAAATATATTAAACAATCAAGATCTTAATAATTTTAACAAATTATTGCTTATAAGACTTAAGAAGATAAATTCTTTTTTACGCTTTATATCTATTGTATGCTAAACTAATATTTATTATATATAAAGCTTTATTAACGTTAATAAAATTGCGATTATCTTCGAAGAACACAATCAAGTAATTGTATTAAAAATGCAAAATTATTACAATATTCTAACATATTTACACACGCATTTAAAGAGAGTTCTTTATTTTATATGTAGAAAAAGCACAATATTAGTTAAGATCTCAATTAATGTATCTATTAGAGCGTTGATTAATATATATATGTTTAGCGTATATTTAATATAAGTATAATATAATTTTGACTTATATTAAAATTAGATTTAATTCTTTGTTATCGCAACTAACTTTAAGATTACTTAAGTTGCTCTTTTATTTTTAGAAATCAAAAAGAAAGATAAAGTAAACAAAATTTAACATTAAAGTTTTAAATATTTCGAAATCAAATATTGCAAACACGCGTATTCGAATATACTATATATATGTTTAGCGTACAATAGAGTTAAGCTTAAGAATATCAACAATTTTCGACAATATTTTACTTAATTCACGTAGACTAATCGCGCTAACCCGGAAATGTCACGTGCAAATGCTAAGACTTGGGTCCAAAAAAATTCGAAGAATTGAATCGCTCAAAGTAGTTTAGTCGATTACTATAAGTAGTTTAGCGCGAAGCGCGCTAAACTACTTTGAGCGATTCGATTTCAAAAAATCGTCGCGACCTAATCTTGGCGCCAGGTCGAATCAAAAAGATGATATTATAACTTGGCTCAACGATTAGTTTAAATTAACGTATACAATAAATGTTAATGCGTAATTGAAGCGTCGCACAAAGATCTAATATTATAAGTTTCTTAAAAAACAACAAAATTAACGCATACGTTATATGTATTTCGAATTTATAACTCGCATATACAAGAATTAAGAGCTTGTTATATAAGAGATTTATAAGATAAACTTTTACTTAATCTATGCTATTTATAAGCTAATCTTATTGATTTATCGAGTTAAATGTTCTTTACTTTTTGATACAAAATTATAATACACAAATTAAACAATTAACTCAAACTTAATATATATCGATATTAATTATTTTTGCGTCTTAATAAATTACAAGTTACAATAACGCATACAAAACTACATTTTTATTGAAAATTTAACTTCTAGAAATTTTATCTACAATCAATTTTATTTTGATACAAGTTTAATATATATAAAATATATATAAAATTTAATTATTCTTAAAGAAGCGACAAAATCAAGATTAATATATGCGATGCGCAATTAAATATCTATATTTTTATTAATTAAAAACGATTTTTAATTAGCGAGAAAACTATCTATACGTAATGCTAACTACGAATCTATTAATATTAAAATATTTAACAAAGTCAAATGTTCTTAACATCGACAAGCAAGACGTTCGCAAGCATTCGATGCAATTGTTACGACAAATTAATCGATCAAATTGCGAAGACAACAACAACATCAATTATTACTATTACTATTATCTTAAATCTTTTACGTATAATAAAATATATACAATCAAGAATACGCAAGATTATTTATAATCATTATTATTTATTTATTGTATACGTCAATTGTTGTTACAATAATTGTTACATCACAATTACGAAAAACGTATTTTAAAATATTGCAAAAAAGTCTTGAAGCACTATGCGTATAAGTTTAGAAAAGCTAGAAAAAAGTTATATACGCGTACATTATATAGATCAAAAATCAAAAGTTTTGGTTATATATAAATTAATCGTATTAAGATTATGTGTTTTAATTAATTGTAATTATTTTTTATCTTAACTATTTATACGCTCAATTGCGTATTCGAAGTTAAACGATAAGAAATTTCGTTTATTTTAATAAACAATAGTAAAAACATTTAATTTTGTTAAAAGCAACGTTTTTGTTACGTCTTGAATTAAAAACGCTACGTATATAAGTGTACAAAAAAGAATTAACATTAAATTTAAGTATTAAGATTATATAAACATAAATACAAGTATTACGTATTAAGAAACAATTTTTACATAATCGCAATTTACAAAGAGAACTTATACGTAAGTTTTTGAAATTCTTGTTTTTAATATGCACAAGTTTAAGAATTTAAGATTGTCGAACAATATATAAGATTTTCTTTTGTAAATTATAAATCAACACAATTTTTACAATTTTTATAAAAAAATTCTTTGTATTGTAGATATTATAATAGTAACATAAAGTATTGAAGCGACGTAACTTAAATTTAAAAATTTGATTACGCAACACATATAAAATTTGTATAGACTTCTAAAGATGTTGAATCAAGTATAAATTTAAAAAAAAAAAAAAAATTATTCTTTATACTAATTGCACGCGAAGATTATGCTTATTATTTATTATATTCTATCAAAATGTCTCGAGAAATTGTCGACAATATAATTGCGACAATCAAATAACAAGATCTATTGTTTTTAATAATGCGTAAACTAAGTTTATATCTAGTATATATCTTGTTTGGGCTAAACTTTTTGCAAAACGCTTTATTATCTCTTCTATTATATTCGATTTACGCGTTAAATATAACAAGATTGCTCTACGTTATATATACAATAATCTTAATATAAAAGATTATATAGCAATATTAATTTACAAGCAAAAACTTAAGAAGTTTTTTATTAAAATAGTCTTAAAAAATTAATTTATATTTAGTTTAAGCTTTGCATAAATCTAGCTTACAATCTATAGAAATTAAGCGAGAATTTGCTTTTAATTAATTGCGTTTTTTATAGAAATAATAAATTAGAAGCATTATTTATTTTAACAAAAATTCTTAACAATATATTATGATGTATTGTACTTATACTTAGACTAAAATCCTTATAAATTAATTATATCTTAAAACAAATCTTGCATTTAAACAAATTTAAGACAAAACAAATTTATATAATATTTAAAATTAAAACGAGAATTATTATTGTAAGTTTAATGCATACATAATATGCATTAAGTATATACTTAAATTGCAATAGAAATTAACATCTACTATTACGCGTAAATTAATATAGAGACTATCGAGAATTATTATAAAGTATTTATTAAGATATTTAAAGCGTCAAAAAAAGTTGTTTGTTAAACTATTTAAATTCTTTATATCAATTATAAAAATAAAGAGTTGCGAACTTTTACAATAGATATAAACAAAAAACAAGTTTGGAATATATTTAGTATATACTAGAATTATACAAATATTACTAATATTTTATTTTAAAAATTTAAGAAATAATTTTACAATCTTAATAGCTCTCGAGAGTAATTTAAATATCTCAAGTATATACTAATTTTTTGTCAAGTACTGTATTGCCAACTTATATAGTTATTTACCCAAAATTTGTCCAAAATTATTCCGAAATTTATTCGAAATTTACTAGCAATTTTTCGATTAACTAACTTCTACCCAACTAGTAGAAATCTGCTTTTCAACTAATAAAAATTTGTTAAATTTCGATTAAATTTCGATTAAATTCTAGGTTTGCTTCAAATAAATCACACGCGAGTTAATAATCAACATAGCAATATTTCGAGTAGATTCCAGGTAAATTTCGGGTATAAATATTACTAGTAATAATTTTTCAAAATTTTTCAAAAATTTTTAATTAACTAGATTAACTAATATTAGCAATATAGATAATGTAGTACGTACACGCTAGTAGGGGGGTCTAACGCGCGTATAGAAATTTCGTAAATTACGTGATTTTGTAATTAAAAATTTGATAACGTCGATAATCGCGAAGCTAGACACTTTTCGAATAATTATAAACTATAAATTAAGATTAAAACTTTAAACTATAAACTAAGGTTAAAACTTTAAACTATAAATAGAAAAATAATTCAACGACTTCACGTGTTGACGAATCAACGACATACATACTTTACTATTCGATATTTTGAAAATCGAAATCTCGATCGAGCTAGCGTCGGAACTTAGTCAAATTTATTGAAATTTCAAAATTCAAAAATTTTAAAATTAAGGAAATCGCATCTCTAAGATCTATAACCGATAAATAATCGCTATATGTCGATTGACTACCAATTAGTCAATCAATAGATAACCAAAATAGATTTATAACTAGTAAATAACCAATATATGTTAGTTAACAATCGATTGACTAATCGGAATCTAGCAGATATCTAATCAAAATGAATATATTCCTCGCATATTCCTAGCATTTATCGGGAATATAATCTTATAGATGGGCCTATAAGTATATTTTAAACGTAATTTTCGAAAACGTTATTTTAATTATTTGACAATTTATTTTATTAATAAATTTAAAAGATTAAGACTATTAATAAATTAATACAATATATAAACAATATAAGCATACTACATTTTAAGCTTAAGATATAGATTAAATATCGAAAAACAAAATAAATTCTTGTCGAACTATATAAAGAGAAATTAAAGATTTTTTGATATTAATAAATATTAGTTTGCAATTATATTAATATAGAAGAAAGTCGTTATTTTTAAAACAATAAGTTTGCAAAACAAAAGCTATTATTATTTGTTTCTATATTTATATAGAACTTATATTTGTTTTAAACTATATTTATACTAATTATATACTAGAATAAGAAAATACGCTATTAAGATATTTAAAAAGAACAATTTTAAGATAAAAAAAACATTCTATTTATTTAACGCAATTGCAATAAATCGAATTGTATTATTGCTCAACTAGTTAAAAAAATATATACAATTAATTTATATTTGACTTAACATAATAATTAATCAAATTATAGATAAAAAAGATCGAAAAGTTGTAAAGCATTGTTAATAATATTTAAATTTTTTTTCAATTTAGAAAATTTTTATATAAAATTTTTTCTTAATAGACTTAATTTTAAGTATAAATCTAATACAAATATAGTATTTGAATTCAATAACAAGATTTTTTATATATTTTAAAGTTGCAACTTAAAAACTACTTATTTAATGAAAAATTAATATCGAATATCGACTTAATATATATTAGATAAAAATTTAATTTTTTAATTTTATTATATTGATATACAAAGATATTATTTGAAAAAGACAAATATTAAGTATCGACTTAATATATATTAAATAGAGATTCTAAAATATCTCTTTTATTATATCGATATATAGAGATACTATCTAAGAAAAACAAATATCGAATATTAACTCGATATATATTGTTGTTTAGCTCTAATAAATATAAATTAGACTTAAACTCTATAAATAATATATTAAAATCGAGCAAAAAATATATAGCAATATTATCGAAATATCAAATTAAAAATTAAGTGCAAGAACAATATATATAGCGTATACATTAAAAATGTAATAAACTTTTACAAGAGAAAAAGAAAAAATTGACAAAAAAAATTATTAAATTAAAGCAATTCGATATTACTAATAATACAAAATAAATTTCGAATATAATTTTATTACAAACAAATTAACAATATTTGTCAAACAATTAAGACAATAACAAAGATAAACTAGCTTATAAGTTTGTATCTTTGTTTTACAAATATTGCATAAAATTAATAGTTTAAAAGTTTTTATTTAATTTCGAAGTATTATGTATAGATTTAGCTTGTATCAAGTTTATATCAAGTATTAATTTAAAAGAAGGTTTACTATTTTATTTAAAAATTCGAAATTAAAAAGAAATAATCGAAAACAATATTATATACAAGATATTTATATTGTTTGTAGAACTAACAAATATAGCAATACAACAAACTATTATTGTTGCTTGTTTAGCTTTATCTTATAAACAATAATATTAAGAATAAAAGAAGTAAATACAAAGTTAAAATAATAAATAAAATAGATATATAGTAAGCGTAGACAAGATATAGACTAAACATATACTTAAATAAAGTTAAAAATAAAGTTTTAATTTAGAATTAAATAAAATATACAAAATTTTTATACTAGATATAGACTAGACTTTAATATAAATTAATTTGCAAAAAAAATTTTTTAATCAAATTATAGCTGCTGTAGCAACTATATAGAAACAGAGTATATAACAGATATTAATTTATTTTGTTAGATCGAACTTAAAAAAAGAAATATTTAATTGTCTATATTGTATATACTAAATACATCAAAGAATATACAATTAGTTAAATCAAACTTTATTATTAAATACAATATATACTAAGTTTAAGACTTAGTAAATTAACTTAAAAAAAAATTATATTAATATATTCTAGTTTTTGCTTAATATATGTCTAATATAAACAATAAAAAATAATCTAATTTTTAATTTTTTTAGTTGTAGATATAGCAATAGTTTTTGCAATAATTGTATTAGCTAAATATAAATTTAGTATAAGTTTAGTATAAATAAAAAACAATTGTATTTATTTTTTTTGCTAACAAAATCAAATTTATTCGAAAAAAAAATTAGTTGCGTATAAACTTAATATAGATAGAATATAGATTTGCAAATAACAATTTTACTCTTCTTTGTTATTAGAATATTAATTAAGATATTAATATTTATTAAATTTAGAATTAGTATAATTTTAATATAGTTAACTATTGTGCAAGACTTGTTTTTTTTTCGAATCAAAAAAAGTATTATAATTCTTTTCTAAATATATAGTAAATATAAGTATAATATATACGACTTTTAAATTCTCTTATTAAATTTAATTATTGTATTTGATTTTTTATAATTGTATTTAGCTTTTTTTCTTTAGTTACGTATATGCTAAATGTAAATAAAATATAAATCTTTAAAAATCTTCGAAATCTTAATCATATTATTTTTACAATTTTTACAATTTTTTTTATGTTTCTTTGATGCTAGTATAGATTTAGTATAGATTTAACTTAAAATATAATTAAAATAGTTTACTCAAAAATTCGATATCTATAATAGATATATTAATTTGCGCATAGTCTAAATATATACTAAGAATAAATTAATATAATAGAATATACAAGAGCAAGCTTTTTAATCGAAGAATTAATTTAACGCTAAAAGTAAATTAGCGTAAACTTAGTATAATTTAAAAATAAATTAAAAGCATATTTCTTGCAAGCATTTTTTAAATCGAGAGACAAATACTCGAAAAAAAACAATAAACAATAATTAATTAGTAATATTGACAATTATATTAGTGCAAATCTAATATAAGTCGAATCTATATATAATTAATATATTGTTAAAATCTTGAAAAACAAGGTAAGCATTTATGTATATAGTATAAGAACAAAGAAATTAAAAGATAAATCAAATATATAACAAATATAAAATAAGTTTATATTGTAATAGAAATATATATTGAAAAGAGTTGCAAATTCTTAATTGTAACAATTATCTTATATAAACTTAATATATATTTAGTATTAATTTAGCTTACATAATATACTCTATATTATTTGTATATTAACAAATAAATATATTAATAATATTTTAATATTTATACAAGATATAAGTTTAGTTTAAGTAGTATTTATCAAAATTATATTTCGACTCTATAAAGTAATTTGTATTTTGCTATTCTTCGAATTTAACTCAAAATTTTAAAGCATTAAACTAGTATAAACTCAATATATATTAAGTATAAAAAAAGAATATATTTCTTTGTCAAATAATATATATTTGTAAAAATATTTTTTGTGTCTAAATTTGCAATTGTATATATTTAGCTTATATAATATATATTAATAACTAAGATATTTGCTTACTTGCTTTAGTATAATATATTCTTATATAGCAACGTAGTTTAATTTTAATCTTAATTTAGTATAAATCAAGTATAAATAAAACTACAACTATATATACAAATAGCTAACAATTAACAACAATAAAAATTGTTTTATATATTTAATTAATCGATATTATTGTATAATTGTATTTATTAATATTTAGTATATATAGAGTTTTTTTTTTTTTTTTTTTTTTAATTTATACTTGATTCAACACTTCTAAGAATCTATGCGAGTTCTATATGTGTTGCGTAATCAAATTTTCAAATTTAAGTTACGTTGCTTTAATACTTTATGTTATTATTGTAATATCTATAATACAAAGAAATTCTTTATAAAAATTGTAAAGATTGTGTTGATTTATAATTTACAAAAAAAAATCTTGTATATCGTTTAACAATTTATAATTCTTAAACTCGTACATATTTAAAACGAAAGCTTTAAGAATTTATATATAAGTTCTCTTTATAAATTGCGATTATATAAAAATCGTTTCTTGATGCGTAATATTCGTATTTGTGTTTATATAGTTTTAATACTTAAACTTAATATTAACTCTTTTTCGTATATTTATATACGCAACGTTTTTAATTCAAGATGTAGCGAAAACGTTGCTTTCGACAAAATTAAATATTTTTATTATTGTTTATTAAGATAAACAAAACTTCTTATTGTTTAGCTTCGAATGCGCAATTGAGCGTATACATAATTAAGACAAAAGACAATTACAATTAATTAAAATACGTAATTTTAACACAATTAATTTATATGCGATAAAAACTTCTAATCTTTTGTTTGTGTAATATACGCGTGTATAACTTTTTTCTAACTTTTTTAAATTTATACGCATAGCGTTTCGAGATCTTTTTGCGATATTTTAAAATACGTTTTTCGTAATCGTAATATAACGATTATCGTAACAATATTCGATGCGTACAAGAAGTAAATAATAATAATTATAGATAATTTTGCGTACTTTCGATTATACGTATTTTATTATATATAAGAGATTCGAAATAATAATAATAGTAATAATTGATGTTATTGTTATTTTCGCAATTTGATCGATCAATTTGTTGTAACGATTGCATCGAACGTTTGCGAATGTCTTGCTTGTCAATGCTAAAAATATTTAACTTTGTCGAATATCGCAATATTAACAAGTTCGTAGCTAGCATTACGTATAGATAGTTTTCTCGCTAATCTATATATAGAGTTGCAACTAAATTTATACAACTTATACAATAGAATTAAATCAAAAAATTCGAGTTTTAAAATTTAACGCAATTAATAATACTTAATATAAACTAAATTTAGATCGAATTAAATTGTAAATTATTTATTATTCTTTTCGATTTTAACAATAGATATTGCTAATACTTAGTATAAGTTAAAATGCAACAAGAAACTTCTTTTTATTAGATTTGCTATTTTTAGATATATTTTATTTGTGCTAAATATAAACTTAATATATATTTAGCATAGAATCGTGTTATAGCTAAATACTTATATTTAATTACAAAATTAAAATTCGAATTAGAGTAAAACGTTTAAATATATAATTAATATATATTAGACGCAAACATTGTATATACTATATTTATTGTAATAGTATTTTAAAAAAAATAGATTCTTCGCGTCTATTATATTAGAATTGTTATAATATACTCTAAGATTAGCAAATTAAATTGCAACAATACTTATACTAAATATATACTAAGATACTAGAAGCAATAAAATCAAAGAATATACTAGATTTATACTATATATTTGTCAATAAAATTAGAAATATATACTAAATTATTGCAAATATTTAGAAAAGATAAAGATAGAAAATACAACAATTATATTTTAATTTCGCAAAATATACTAGAGACTTAACACGCGACTTGTATTTAAACTTTATATAGTTTTAATATATACTACAACAATACTAAATCTATATTTGAATTGCGTACTATATAGATGTATCGAAATTGCGCGCTTAAAATTAAACTAATAATTTTTGTTTTATTTGCTATTAACTATATTGAGTATAAGTCTAGCTTATTTTGAGTTTTAGAAATTGAACAAAATTACAAATACTTGATATTAAAAGAAGATCAATTTATATATCTATTATATATTAGATATATACAATATATCTTTGACGCGTTTTTTATATAAAAGAATTAAGTTTTTCTTTTCTAAACATTATATATATCGAGCATATATTGAACTTAAAAAGCGCAACTTATTTCTTTAGTTTCAATTTTTTTGCTTTGTTAAGCTCGATCTATTTTAAGTATAGACTCAACATAAACAAAGCATCTTTTAGATAGAAATTCTTATCCAACATAAGCTTGTTTCGGATAAGAAATCTGTATTCGGATTAAGCTATAATTCGTCGTTATTTAACTATAGAAAATCTAAATTTCTAACTTTAAACTATTAAACAATTGTTAAACAACTTTAAAATATATAAATTTCTATTGTTCAATCGATGTAAAACTATTGTACAATTGTTGTTTTTATTAGTAGAAAGCTCTAGACAAGTTATCTACAATATATTTTTTTTCTTTCAAATAATTATAATAAAACAATAAGTATTAGCGATTTTTTAATAATAAAACAAGCTCTATATATATATAGCAAAAGTGTTATTGTAAAAAATTTAACTTATATTATTTATTTTGAGCAATTGTTTTTTACTCTAAATAGTATCTACTATTGAAAAACTTACTAAACATAATATATATAGTTAATGTTTTACTAATATTTCTACAAATTACTATAAAAAGAGATTATTAAAACGCTTAAACTACTATCGATTTATTATTTATATTGAAAAAAATAACAAACAAACTAATATACTATAATATAGAGAAAAAAGTAAAAAACTTGTTTATTCATTTTTTAATTAAAACAAAATTAGATTTTAAAGCGCAAAAAAAATGTTACGTTGCTTTAAACAAAACTAAAAAGCTATAAATTTAGAAAAATTCGATAATATATTAAGAAAACTACTATTCGAATTATTTTTTAATAATTTAATAAAAAGACAATATGTTAACAAATATATAATTAAGTTGTTCGATGTTCTTAAAAAAAACTATCAAGAGATTTACTTTATAACAAAATTATATGCAAGAATTAAGCTAAAATATACAACAAAATATACAAAAATAGTTTAAAAAATTAAACAATTGCATTAACATTTAACAATATTGTATTTTTCGGAAATAAGAGATATACGTTCGAATATATAATAAAAAAAGCTACATTTAAAAAAATATAAGCAAAACAAGTTTCGCAAACAAATGCAAACTTTAAAAAATATTATTAAAAATCTTTTCGAAATAGCAAAATAGATTAGAAATCTAGCAATAAAATATCAATTAGATCTACTGTACTATTGCTAAAAACTAATATTAACAATATTGCAATAATAGCAAAAAATAAGATCGAAACAATATTTTAAACTTAATTCTCTTTTTTATCGACAATATTAATATTATTTTTAGATTAATATATTTGCCAAAAAATTTAGAATTTTGAGTAAATTTCTTTATTCTATTTTTTACTAAAGCTATACTAAGTATATACTAGCGTATAAGAAGTGCAAAGAAAAGAAACTTGCTAATAGCAATGCGTCTAAGATTCTCAAAACTACAAAAAATTATATTTTATTTATATTTAATATATATATACTTAGAGACCCGTCTACAAGGTTATATTTCTTCTAGATATTCGATATTAGCGAGATGTATATCTTTTCTAAATAGATATCTACTAGATAGCAACTAGTCAACCGATAGTCAACTAATAACTATTAGTTAACTACTAGATAAAAATCTATTTTAGATATATATCGACTGGCCAACCTATAGTCAACCGATAGTAAGTTGCTATATAGTAGCTATCTATCTATTATAGATCTTATAGATGCGATTTTTCACTCTCGAATTTTTGAATCTTTGAAATTTTTATAAATTTTACTAAATCCCGACGCTAGCCCGATCGGGATTTCGACAATTATAATGTCGAATAGTAAAGTATGTATATCGTTGATTCGTCAACACGTAAAGACATTGAACCGTTTTTCTATTTATAGTTTAAACTTTTAACCTTAAATTTTAAGTTTATAAATATTCGGGAATTATCTAGCTTCGCCACTATCGACGCTATCAAATTTTTAATTACGAAATCACGTGATTTACGAAATTTATATACTCGCGTAAGATCTTCTACTAGCGCGTACGTATTAATTTACTTTAATAGTTAATATAAGTTAGTTTGCTTAATTAAAAAAAAAACTACTAGTAAAATTTCTATTAGATATATATCTTCTATCTATCTTCTATAATGCTATTTTGGATATCTATTCGCGTGTGGTTTATTTGAAGCAAATCTACAATCTAGCTTCTATTTGTCTACTTTTTGCAAGCTAGCAAGCTGCTTTCTACCAATTAGAAAGCAGCGTTCTATCTGGTAGACATCTACTATATAGAGTTTATTTTGCCACATTTTAATTGCTATCTACTAGATAGATCTATCTATAGATAGGCCTCTAAGTAGCTAACAAATAAAGATAAACATAGAGTTAAAAAGTTTAACACAAAATTCTTTTCTAATAAGTTAAATTGTATCTAATATATATCAAGCTTATACTTACAATATGTTTAGATAATAATTATAAGAAAGCTTTTAATTTCTAGAAAAGTAACTTCGTTGTAATAGAATTATATTTTAGCTATATTAAGCTTATACGTAGTCGCAAGAAATATAAATATTAATATAAAAGATTGTAAATTTTTAACTACTTTGTATATACTAAGTTTATACTAAGTTTATATATAGTATTTAATAATAATAAACTAGTTTTGCTCTTTAGTAAATGCAATTATTTCTTTTGCAATAATAATTATATGCTAAGTCTATACGTAGCTAATGCAAATATTGCGTCAACTACTAATATATTTACAAAGAAGAAATCGAAGAGTAAAAGTATCTTTATTGATTATATTATATATATACTAAGTCGAAATTAATACGAGTTAAAAATAAGAAACTCGTAGATTTAATAAACTAAATACTAGACTAAGTATAAACTATACTAATAGTAAATATAATAGTTGACAATATACTTCGATATTTGCAATACGTAGCATATACTATATATATTGCCAAATCTTCTTTATTCAACTTTGCTTTAATAAAGTAAGTTAATATCAACTATATATTTAAACTATATATATCTACTACAATAGCTACTTTTAGATAAAGAATGAAATATTTTACTAGAAATATTTATGCTTTTGTGCAAGTTTAGCATATATTATACTTAAACTACTTACACATTTTATTTCAAAACAATGTTGTTAATGCTAAAAAATTTCTTCTATACTTAGACTCTATCTACGCCTTTTTTAGACTTAGTCTTTTTGTAATTTAGTTCTTTAATATGTTTTATTTATTTTTATAGAATTTTTTTCCAAATATTGCAAATCTTCTTATTATAGTAACACAACACTTCTTAGAAGATACTAAGTGTATAATTAGCATAAACTTCTTGTATATAGTTTTATTGTTAATTAATTCTTTTTAATTATAAAGCTTTCAACTTATTAAAATACTCTCTAATAAATTGATTTACTTTATAAAATTTATATAACTTGCGTTCAAATATATTCTATAATTGTTTATTCAAAAGTTTTAAACAACTAATACTATTTAATATTCTATATAATATATAGAATTAAAAGATAGTAGTAATAGCTATATAGAAATCTTCGAAAAAACAAATACTAAATTTATATTAAGTTTATCTTTATTCTTGTTTAAAACTATTAAATGATATAAAAGTTTTCGCTTGTATTAAGCTTAAGCTAAAACTATATTAAGAATTTGTATTATAATTTTGTCTTTTGCGTTGTTTATATTGTGTTCGCGTCTAATTCTTAACTTAGTTTTTTTTAAATATTGTTATATAAGTTTTGCAATATTTAAATTTAATATAAGTATAATTTGTATTTAATATATACTAAGCAAATTTTAAATATTTTGCAAACGCAAAAGTAAATATGATTTCTTTATTAAATACGAATTTGAAGCTATTATTAAATATAAGTTTAGTTGATAATTTATATCTACAAATTTTAAATATATTAATAAATTTGTGTTTAAATAATATTTAATATTTGCTTCTATTAAATAAAGTTGTTCTATTAAATTTTATCTTATAATATAATCTTAAAATATATATTAGACTTAAACACAATACATATTAAGCTAAGATCTAGTTTTTATCTTTTCGAGATAAAATACTTTCTATATAATTCTGTTGTACAAAAGAAGATTTGAAGATTCAATTCTATATATATTAAGCTAGCGCGTAATATTTATCTTCTTTGAATAGAATTGTATCTACGTAACAATTTAATGCAATAATTAATTTAAAGTTTCGATTCTATACATCTTAAATTAATAATTAAACATTAATTTTTGTTCGAATAAATAGTTTCTAAATTGCAAGTTAAAAATATATAAAAGATTTCAATATTAGATTTCGAATTTATATTTATACTAAATTTATACTTAGAGCTAGATATATTTAAAAAAAGTATATTGTAAAAAAATTCTAAATTGTAAAAAAAGAATAATTATTGTCGACAACGTATTGTAGCTTTATACGAGTTACAACTTATTTCGAATACAAATTCTTAATCAAAAGTAAGATTGTTTTGGATCAAATATTTAATTGGGAATAATCTTCGCATATGTCGAGCATAAACACAATATATAACAATTAAAGACACTAAAATATTAAAGAAAGAATTTAATACAAGCATAACATATATTAAGTATCGATTTTCGAAAATAAATATATTATTAATATACAAGCATAGTATATGTTGAGTATCGACTTTCGAGAACAAATACATTATTATAATATAAGTATAATATATATTAAATATTAACTTTTAAGAATAAATATATTAATTACAAAGTTACAACGCAGATTTGCTAAGCTAAATATATATTTAGTATTAATAGAAACTCGAGTATTTAAACGCGTCGAAAATTACGCGTTAATACAAGACGCAATCTAGATATATATTCAGTATTTGCGTAATATAGTCTAGACTTAAACAAGTTTAAAATATTAAGTTCGACAAAGTTACTAGCATTCTTTGTCGAACTAAAGTATTATCTTTGCGTCTTTTATCTCTATCTTTTCTAATTATCTATATAAGTTTAGTATATATTTCTAATTTTATAAAGTATATTTCAAGTATATTCTAAGATTATTCTTATACAAAAATCTTAGTATATACTTAATATAAATATTATTAATTAGATTGTTAATCTTAGAGTCTATTACAATAATATTTAGATTATTAACGCAATAAATCTCTCGATTCTCGATATATATTATAGTAAGTATATATAGAGCTTATATATAACGTACACTTATTATTTTATTAAGACTTATATTGTTATTTAAATCGAAATTTTGTATCTCTAAATAGATATCAATTTATAGTACAGTTTCTTCTAGATATATTGTGAGTTTATACTTAGATTAAGCTAAATATATATAAGAGCAAGATACCATTAATAAATAATTATTTTTTGTCTAAATTAAGTTTATACTAAATATAAGCAATATTTATATTAAAAGTCTTGAAACAAAATAATAATTAAAAATAACTCTATTTAAGCGCAATATATTTTGAGTATTAATAGAGATATTTAAGTTCGAAACTTGCGTATTGTTATTTAGTTCAATTGTATAGATATTATAGATTTTATTGCAACTTAGTATATACTAAGTATAAACAATTGTATTATTATTATAAAAAGTAATTAAATATGCAAAATAACTTTTACTGTAATTAATTGTTAGTTGTCTATATATTTAATATCGACTAAATTTATATTAAATTTATACTAAATAACAATAATATTTTAGTTACAATATTATATATATATATACTATATTGACGCAAGTAAACAACTATACTTCTTTTTATATATACAATATAAACTAAGTATATTTAGTTGCAAATTCTAATACTAATATTATATTAATCAATATACGCTATCTTGCTAAAAAGTATATAATTCTCTTATACTAAATATATATTGCGCTTATATTATAATAGTGCGCTTAAATTGTAAATTTGATTTAAAAACTAATATAATATAAGTTATATTAATGAGTCAAAATATATTTAATGCAAATATTAACTAAACTAAATTTATGTATTGTATAGATATAAGTATATAACAAGTATACTTATTAAATTGATTGTTAGGTCGAATTTCGATTTCAACTTTAGAAATCGACTCGACTCAACAATTTCAACATTAAAAATCGACTCGAAATTCAATTCGATTTCTATTATTTTGAAATCGATTTAACTCGATTCGACTCGATTTTCGATTTCAATATTAGAAATCGAATTGAATTGTCAAGAATGTCAAGAATATTGTCAAGAATGTTAAGAATACTAAAAATAGTATAAATTAAGTTTAAATTTAGATTTTTTATTAATTACTAGATAACGCACAATAGTAATGCATTTATAAAGAGAAATTTCTAATATATTTATTGATTAATTTAAACAAATTAATTTCTTCTATCAAATTATCAATTAATTGTTACTAAAAATAATAAAATATATTAAAAATAATAGTCTTAACAATTTGAATCGATTTTTTCGAGTCGAGTTTCGATTTCAAGTATAGAAATCGACTCTAATTGTTAATTTAATTTTAGAAATCGAATTGTCAAGACTTTCGAGTCGAGTTGATACGAATTGTCAAGATTTGAGTCGATTATTCGATTCGAACTCGATAACTCGATTCGACGCGATTAGTCTAATACTTATATATTAATATATTAACAATATAAAGCATATTGCATAAATCAAGTTTATACTAAGTATAAATATAGCTTAAGCTTTGCAATTGTTATAATTTAATTTTCTTCTCTTTGTATAATATACAATTTTATTGTAAAATAGGCTTATCTTATATTTCTTATATGCTTAACTTAGTTTCTCTTTTCTCTATTATTTATATTATATATAAATGCTTATTTTATTCTTTAAATATTTGATTATGTATTATATATATATCGACTTAGCATATATTAGATTTGTATTAATACAAGCTTTAGAGTTACTTCTTAATTACTATTTGTTGCTTTTCGAAAATTTGTTTTTTAATTTTAAGTTTGTTAGCAAAAAGTATACTTCTAGTTTAGTCTTAAATAATACTAAGTCTATACTAATGTACTCTTAGCGTTAGACAAATATTGCAATTAAGAAGTTTGCTTTTGTATATTTTGAACTGCTAATCTATATATAATATATACTCAAATTATACTTAAATTAACATTCTTGTCAAAAATTCTTTAATCTTAATAAATTTTCTTTATTTCTTTTTATACTAAGATTATACTTAATATATATTAGTGTCTATTAAACGCAAAGCAAAGAAATTTGCTAATAATTGTGTATTTAAGACTTCGAGAACTATTAGAGATTTATACTCTATATATATTTAGTATATATCTAGTTAACAAATAAAGATAAATATAAAAGCAAAAAATTTAATATAAAAGCCGTCGCTACTTAGTAATATATTAGATTGTATTTAATATATATTAAGTTTATACTTACAATATACTTAGACAACAATTGTAACAAGACTTGTAACTCTTAGAAGAATAAATTTGTTATAATAAAATTATATTTTGTCTATATTTTGTTTATATATAGTTTCGAAAAATATAAATTTCGAAATAAGAAGTTGTAAATTTTCGACTACTTTGTATATATCGAGTCTATATTGTACTTATATATAGCAATTAACAATAGCAAATTAATCTTATTTTTCAATAAATATAATTGATTCTTTTACAATACTAATTATATACTAAATCTATATATAGCTAATACAAGTATTATATTAACTATTGATATATCTATAAAGAAATTAAAGAATAAAAATATCTTTATTGCTTATATCTTGTATATACTAAGCTAAAGTTAGCACAACTAAGTTAAGAATAAAAAGTTTTTAAGTCTAATAAGCTAAATATTAGACTAAATATAGATTGTGCTAATATCGAGTATAAGATTTAACAATATACTTCGATATTTGAAATGCGCAATATGTATTGCTTATACTGTTAAATTTCTATTCGACTTTTCTTTTATTAAGTAAATTAATATCTATTATATGTCTAATCTATATATAATTGCTGCAATAACTACTTTTAAGCAAAAAATAAAATATTCTTTAACAATAATTATACTCTTGTGCAAGTTTAGTGTATACTATATTGAAGCTTCTTATATATCTTATTTCAAAACAAAATTTTTAATATTAAAAAACTTTCTTTTATACTTAAACTTTATTTGCGCTTTGCTTACGTTTAGTCTCTTTGTAATTTAACTCTTTTATAAATTTTACTTATTTTTTATAGAAATTTTTCTCAAATATTGCAAGTTTTCTTATTATAATAATACAACGTTTCTTAGAAGATATTAAGCGTATAATTAGTATAAATTTCTTATATATAGTTTTATTGTTAATTAATTCTTCTTAATTATTGAGCTTTTAACTTATTGAAATAATCTTTAATAAATTAATTTGTTTTTATAAAATCTATATAAGATGCGTTCAAATATATATTATAATAATTTGATTAAAAGTTTTAAACAACTAATATTATTTAATATTTTATATAAGTTATAGAATCAAAAGACAATAGTAATAGCTATATAGAAGTTTTCGAAAAAACAAATGCTAAATTTATATTAGATTTATCTTTGTTATTATTTAAAATTAAGAGTTTTTGCTTGTGTTAAATTTAAACTAAGAGTATACTAAGAATTTGTATTATAATTTTGTCTTTTATATTGTTTATATTGTGTTTGCGTCTAATTCTTAATTTAATTTTTTAAAGATATTATTATATAAGTTCTGCAATATTTAAGTTTAATAAAAAATATTATTTGTATTTAATATATATTAAGCAAATTTTAAATGTTTTATAAGCGCAGAAGTAAATATAACTTTTTTACTAAATACAAATTTAAAGTCGATATTAAATATAAGCTTAATCGATATTAAATATAAGCTTAATCGATAATTTGTATCTACAAATTTTAGATATATTAATAAATTTATATTTAGATAATGTTCGATATTTGCTTCTATTAGATAAAATTGTTTTATTAAATTCTGTATTATAATATAATATTAAAGCGTATATTAAATTTGAACTCAATATATATTAAGATAAAATTTAATTTCTATTTTCTCGAAATTAAATACTTTTTGTATAATATTGTTGCGCAAAGAAAGATTTAAAGCTTAAATTTAATATATATTGAGTTAATATATAATATCTATCTTTTAATAAAATTGCGTCTATATAACAATGTAATACAAAAATTAATTTAGAGCTTTAATTTTGTATAAGTTAAATTAATACTTAATATTAATTTTTGCTTAAATAAGTAATTCTTAAATTGCAACTTAAAAATATATAAAAGATTTTAATATTAAATTTCGAATCTATATTTATACTAAATTTATACTTAGAATTAAATATATCTAAAAAGAGTATATTGTAAGAATTTTTCGAATTGTAAGAAAAATATAATTGTTATCGACAATATATTGCAGTTTTGCGATACTTTTGTCTTCAGCTTAATTAACTATAAGAATAAATTACGTATACATTAATTTTTTATATCTTTCTTAACTAATTAAGCAACAATTTTAGTAAATTTACCGCAATTGCGTTAAGTAAATAAGATTTCTCTTTCTATCGAAAAATTATTTTTGTTAAATATCTCTATAATATGCTTTTTTATTCTAAGTATAAAATTAGTATAAACGAAGCTTAATTTTATTATAAATTCTATCTAAATATAGAAGCAAGTAGAAAGAACTTTTGTTTTGCAAATCTATTGTCTTAAAAGTAATTACTTTCTTCTATATTAATATAATTACAAATTAATATTTATTAATGCAACAAAAAATTTATCTTCTCTTTATATAGTTTAGTTAAAATTTATTTTATTTTTCGATACTTAATTTATATTTTAAGCTTAGAATATAATATATTTATACTATTTATATATTAATTTAATTGGTTAATAGTCTTAGCTTTTTAAAGCTATATAATAAAATAATTTGTCAAATAATTAGAAAAATATTTTCGAAAATAAAACTTAATATATATTTGACAAAAGACTAACACATACTTTAAAATACTTATATTACTTTTGCGTAAAATTTAGATTATAAGAATATTTTTTAAATTCTAACAATTTAAGATATTGTAATATAAATTAAGTATAAGTTAAATATATTTCTAGCTTGTTTTTTTATTTATATTTATTGTAAATATTTGTAATCTCTTATTTCTACAATTTATATAAAATATTTAAATTATCTTGCGCATTATTTTTTGCAAAGTCCTAAATATCTTTATAAATATTGTATAATAATTTTTTATAATCTTTATATTAATTTAAATATAATAATATATTTTAATATCTAGTGCAATCTTAATATATATTAAGTATATATTAAGCTTGCGTTAAACTTACAATAATAATTCTTATTTTAATTAGAAATGCTATATAAATTTGTTTTATCTTAAATTTATTTAAAAACAAGATTTATTTTAACTTAAGTATATATATATTATACAATAATATATTGCTAAGAATTTTTGTTCAAATATATAATACTTTTGATTTATTTTTTTTCTAAAATATGCAATTGATTAAAAGCAAATTTGTACTTAATTTCTACTATATATAAATTTAATCTATATATAGTTTAAGTAATATATAGATTAATTCTTTAAAGTTGTTTTAATAGAAAACTCTTTTAATTTTTGTTTATAAATTAATATTGCAATACAATCTTTTATATTAAGACCATTATATATATAATATAAGATAACGTTGCTATACATAATATATAAATTAAATATTATAAAAAAGATAGCAAAGTATTTTATAAAATAAGATATTAGTTTAAGTACAATATATATTAAATATAGAATTAATCTATGCGCTATAAAATATAACAAATTTTGTTGTTTAATTGTCTAAATTATATTATTGACAATTTTTTAAAATATATTAATAAAATATAGCAAATAATAAATATAATCTTTGCGTATAACTAATATTAAAAACAAGAATTGTTTTTGCTTAATTAAAATATAAATATTTAATTGTATATTGCAAATAATAATCTTAATTTTGTTGCTTTTCTATAAATAATTAAATTTCATATATAATTAGTATATAATAAGCGCGAATTTAAACTACAATTAATTGCAATTTTGATTGCAAGATATTAGATATTTAATACAAGTACAATTCTATATATATTGTTGCAAATTATAGTCTATTAAAATGCAAAGATACTTAATATTAATATATACTAAGTTTGCGTTAATAATTTAATTAATATATTATAATTTAATCTTCGAAAGTAAAAAACAATTAATTTATTAAATCTATACAATTAGACTATGCTTAGCATAAGCTAAATATAGGCTTATTTTATTAAATTTAAATATTATCGACTCTTAATTTTTGCATATACAAGTTATAGACTCGAAATAAACACAACATATATAATATTCTTGTTAATTTTAAAGAAATTTATAATATTAGATTTTTATTCGATATTTTAATTGCGTCTTAATATCTATAATATATATTAATTAAATTAAGTAACAACAAAGATTATTAATACTTTTAAGCTTAACTTTATTATATGCAAAATATATATAAAGAATATCTAAGTATATATATTTGCAATATTTGATATTGAAGTATTTGAAGTTTTGTTGTTAAGCTTTGTTTACTTTGTTCTTCTTCTTAATTTCTAACAATAAAAAAGTAATTTAAGTAATCTTAATATCGATTGCTACAAAAAAGAATTAAAATCTATTAAAATCTATTAATCTAATATATTCTAAATATTAATCTAGCATATGTTAAATATATACTTATTAATTAATACAATATCTAATATAACACTTTTTTTGTACACAAAGTAAAGAATTTTCTTTGCATATATATACAAATATATCGACATATTATAATAATTTTGTATTTTTAATATTACAACTTAATTGCGTTCTTTAGTTGTGATTATTATTTTATTAATATTAATAAAGCTTTGCTTAAAATTAGTATAAACTTAGTATATAATAAATATAGATTACAAAGATATAATCTATTTCTTTAAATTTTATAAGCAATAATTGATAAGAATGCAATAACAATTTAATATAAATTTATTCTCTTTGTTGTTATTAAAAGCAATATTATTAATATTAGAAGAACTCGATATTGTATCTAAGTTAATATAAATAATATTCTCTTTTATATTTGTAAAATTCTATAAAATTTAGCTTAATTTCAATATATATAAGATACATTCGTAATCTTAACTTTGTTTATTTATTGCAAAATTGCTTGTTAACTCTTCTAATTCGCAAAATCTTTAAACAATAAAGAATTTTTATCTTTTTTAAATATATAAGCAATCTCAAAAAAGAATAACAAACTTTTATTAAAAAAATATATATTGTAATTAAAATTTAAGCTAAGTATAAATAAGACTTAAGTATAGTATAAATATAATTTCGAGATTGAATTGTATAAATAATAGATAATATTTAGCTTATATTAAGTGTAAAAATAATTTGTATTATAATAAAAATTAAATCTTGCAATTTAAAAATTTGTTTTCTTGCATTATTAAATTAAAACGCAATATAAATCTTAAATAACTCTAAAATGCGCAAAATGTATATTTAGTTTATATCCAATATATATTAGATTTTGTTTACGTCAAATTTTGTTTGTGTATTAAGAAATTTTTCTTATATAAAGCAATATCTATACTTTATATAAGACAAGTGTATACGTCTATTCTAGCAACAAAAATTGAAAAGATTGCAATATTTACGCTAGATATATACAAAGACTATTTCGAATCAAATATTTAATTAGAAATAAGCTTATCCCGAATTAGAGATCTATATTTGGAATAAGTTATATACTTAGCTTTACAATACTTTTTGTCTTAAACTTAATTAGCTATAAGAACAAGCTATATATATATTAATTATATATATTTTTCTTAGTTAGTTGAGCAACAATTCTAGTAGATATATTGCAATTGCGTCAAGTAAATAAAACTTCTTTTTCTATCTCGAAATTGTTTTTGTTAAATCTTTCTATAGTATATTTTCTTAATCTAAGTATAAAATTAATATAAACAAAACTTAGTCTTATTATAAATCTTATCTAAATATAGAAATAAACAAGAAAAGTTTTTGCTCTACAAACTTATTGTTCTAAAAGTAACTATTTTCTTCTATACTAGTATAATCGAAGCTAATATCTATTAATATAATAGAATTTTTGGTTTCTCTTTGCATAATTTAATTAGAGTCTATTTTGTTATTTGATACTTAATCTACGTCTTAAACTTAAAATATAATATATTTATATTATTTATGCGCTAATCTAACTTATTAATAGTCTTAGCTTTCTAAAGTTGTGCAATAAAATAAGTTGTCAAATAATTAAAAAAAAATTAAAAAATTGCGTTTAACATATATTTAACAAAAGACTAGTATATACTTCAAATACTTATATTACTCTTGCGTAAAATTTAAAATAATAATTCTTGTTTTAACTAGAAATATTATATAAATTTGTTTTATCTTAAACTTGTTTAAAGACAAAATCTATTTTAAGATACAACTAATTTATAGAAGTTTTAGCTTAGGTATAAGTACAATACATTATAATATATTGTTAAGAATTTCTATTTAAATATATAATACTTTTGATTTATTTTTTCTCTAAAATACACAACTTATCAAAAACAAATTTGCATTCGACTTCTACTATACATAAATTTAATTTATATAAAGTTTAAGCAGTATATACACTAATTTTTTGAGACTATTTTAATAGCAAACTTTTTTAAGTTTTGTTTGCAAATTAATGCTACAATACAATCTTTTATATTAAGACTATTATATATGTAGCGTAAAATAGCGATGTTATACTTAGTATATAAATTAGATATTGTAGAAAAGATAGCAAAGTATTCTATAAAATAAGAAATTAGTACAAATATAATATATATTAAGTGTAAAATCAATTTATACGCTATAAAATATAATAGATTCTATGGTTTAATTATCTAAATTACGTTGTTAACAATTTCTCAAGATACTTTAATAATACATAGCAAACAATAAGTATAATCTTCGCGTACAATTAGTATAAAAATTAGAAATTGCTCTTAATTAATTAAAATATAAATATCTAATTGCGCATTAGAAATGCTAGTCTTAATTTTGTTACTTCTTTATAGATAATCAAATTCTATATATATTTAATATATAGTAAGCGTAGATTTAAACTACAACTAATCGCAATTTCGACTCCAAAATATTAGACATCTAATATAAATGCAATTCTATATATGTTGCTATAAATTATAGTCTATCAAGACGCAAAAATATTTAATATCAACATATACTAAGTTTGCGTTAATTTGTTTAATTAGTATATTATAATTCGATCTCGAAAAATAAAGAACAAATAACTTGTTAAATCTATACAATTAGTCTATAAATAATATAAGCTAAATACAAGTTTACTTTATTGATTTTAAATATTATTAACTCTTAATTCTTAATTAGCGAGAGAATTGTTTGTACGTAATGCTAACTACGAATTTGTTAATATTGCGATATTTGATAGAGTCGAATATTTTTAGCATCGATAAACAAGACGTTCGCAAACGTTCGATGCAATCGTTACAACAAATCGATCGATCAAATTGCGAAAATAATAATAATATCAATTATTACTATTACTATTATCTCGGATCTTTTACGTATAATAAGGTACGTGTAATCGAGAGCATGCAAGATTATCTATAATTATTATTATTTATTTCTTGTACGCGTTAATTATTGTTACAATAATTGTTACATTACAATTACGAAAAACGTGTTTTAAAATATCGCAAAAAAGTTTCGAAACGCTATGTATATAAATTTAGAAAAGCTAGAAAAAAGTTATACACGCGTATATTACACAAACAAAAAATCAAAAGTTTCTATTGCACATAAATTGATTGTATTGAAATTACGTATTTTAATTAATCGCAATTGTCTTCTATCTTAATTATATATAGGTTTAATTGTGCATTTAAAATTAAACAATAAGAAATTTCGTTTATCTTAATAGATGATAGCAAAAATATTTAATTTTGTCGAAAGCAACGTTTTCGCTATGTCTCGAATTAAAAGTGTTGCATATATGAGTGTACGAAAAAAAGTTAACATTAAGTTTAAGTATTAAGATTATATAAACACAAATATAAATATTACGTATCAAGAAACGATCTTTATATAATCGCAATTTATAAAGAAAACTTATACGTAAATTCTTAAAACTTTTGTTCTTAACATGTACGAGTTTAAGAATTTGAAATTGTCAAACAATATACGAGATTTTTTTTTGTAAATTATAAATCAATACGATCTTTACAATTCTTATAAAGAATTTCTTTGTATTATAGATATTACAATAGTAACATAAAGTATTGAAGCGATATAACTTGAATTTGAAAATTTGATCGCGCAACACATATAGAACTCGCATAGATCTCTAGAAATATTAAATAGAGTACAAAAAAAAAAAAAAAAAAAAAAAAAACTCTTAATTCTTGCATACACAAGTTATAGATTTGAAATAAACATAACATATACAATATTCTTACAATATTTAAAGAAATCTATAATATTAGATCTTTGTTCGATATTTCAATCGCGTCTTAATATTTATAATATATATTAATTAAAGTAAATAATAACAAAAATTATTAATATTCTTAAACTTAACTCTATTGTATACAAGATATACGCAAAGAATATTTATCTAAATATACGTATTCGCAATATTTGATATTAGAATATTTAAAACTTTGTTGTTAAACTTTGTTTATTTTGTTCTTTTTCTTAATTTCTAATAATAAAAGAGTAACTTAAGTAATCTTGTTATCGATTGCTACAAAAGAGAATTAAATTTATTACTTAATATATGTCTAATATATTCTAAACATTAGCACAATATATATTGAATAGTACAACTATAAATTTTGATTAATTAGAGTAAACAAACAACACTAGTATCGATTTATCTACTCTAATTAACTAAATTTAAATTCGCGAAAATATATAGATCTTGTATAGACTTCTAGAGATATTGAATCGAATATTAAAAAGAAAAGAAAAATTCTTAGATTAGTCTTGCAATTACTTGTTATTGTAATAAGAATTAAAACAAGCTATTACTTGTATAATATATAATTAGTATTAATACTTATATACTAATTGCAATAAACAAGATAAATACTAAGCAATATATATAAGCAATAGTATTTACTAGAATTGCAAAAACAGTTTGTAGAAATATTAAGAAATACTATTATTGTTGCAAAGAAAACTTAAAAATTGCGAAATTAACTATACTAATTTAAATTAAATATTGCAATAAACAGGTATCTTAAAAAGTTCGAAACAAATAGAATTATGGCGTCGGTTCGATTAATCGAATCAAATCTTGACGATTCGATTTTCAAGATTAAAGTCGACAATTCGATTTTCAAGATTAAAGTCGACAATTCGAATCGATTCCAAAACTTGAAATCGAAAATCGAATGGAAAAATCAACTCGAATTGCCAAGATACTTAATAGTTCTATTATCGATTATAATAAATCTATTTGAAATCTTAGTTTTATATTTTAGATTTGATGATGCAATTTGATAATGTATTGCTACTTAAAAAAAGAAAAACATTAAATAGCATCTATAAGATCTATAGAGAGCAAGTAATGCATAATAGTAATATATTACTATTCAAAAAAAGAAAAATATTAAATAGCATTTATAGAGTCTATAGAGTCTATAGAGTGTAAATAATACATTATAGTAATAAATAGCATCTATAGAGTCTATAGAGTGCAAAATCAACAATAAATGAATAGAAAATGAATAAGAAAATCTATAATAATTTTAATAATTTGGTTCCAAAAATAGTAATTCTTGACATAGCAACGTAATTTTCGATTTCTTAACAATTTGATTCGATTCCAACTTTTGAAATCGAAAATTAAATCGACGATTAGTATAGAAACAGGTATAGAAATAAAAGCAATAATATTTATAATAGATATCTACAAAATAATATAAGAAATAAAGAAACAAGATATCTGTAATAATATCTATATTAGTATATTTGCTAATTTCTAATAATAGCAACGTATTTGTATACTATAGAAAGAGAACTACTATACTATCTTCTTCTTGAAGAATATCTCTTATTTTTGCTTAATAGTACAAGGACTTCCGATATACTCTAATTGATCGAAAATCGGAAATCTTGTTCAATTAGAAACTCTCGATAAGCTAATAAGCTCTATAAATTTGATATACTAGAAGAGTTACAACTTGCAGTTGTATTTATCTATATATTTACAATTTAAATATACTATAACTTGTCTTGTTTGTAGAACTTGCTCTGCGTATTCTATAAAGTTTGCAATTACTTAATTTGATACAATATTACAAATATTATACTAGATTAAAAATAGTAATCAAAAGTGTCGCGAACAATCTCTAAGAATAGAAAAGCATTAATTTCTGCAATTTATACAATTTATACATTTACGTATATAATTTACTATCTAGTAATTTTATTTAGAGATCTAAGTAAAAGAACAATAAGATTATTTTAACTACTTTAAACTATATAGTATTGTCAAAGTTATTGTAGATTAAACGTTTGTCTTCTATATTGCGTCTAGTAGTTGCACTATTTGTAGATAGCGTTTGTCGTAAAGATAGTTATAATTTATTTTTGTCTATCTATTATATTAATAATTAGGTATGCAATTATTGTCTATCTATTGCATCTAGTAACGAAGATATAAAGAAGAATATATATTTAAATAACTTTTCTATAGACAAAAAACTAATAAATATCTTCTCTCTCTTTGTTTGTTATTTACTATCTACATGATCTCTTAAATCAAATCAATAATTATTGTCTATCTATTGCTTTATTAATTGGATATACAATTGTTATATATCTATTGCATTCGCTAACAAAGATATAGAGAAGAATACGTATCTAAACAACTCTTCTATATATAGAAAATTAGTTATTCTCTTCTCTCTCTTTGTTTATTGTTTATTGTCTACAAGATCTTCTAAATCAAATAGATAATTATCATCTATCTACTGTATTTGTTAAGAAAAATAAAGAGAAGAATAGGCATCTAAACAATTTTTCTACAAATAAAAAACTAGTTGTTCTCTTCTTTCTCTTTGTTTATTATTTACTATCTACAATAGTTTCTAAATCAAATAGATAATTATTGTCTATCTACTGTATCTGCTAATAAGAATATAGAGAAGAATACTTATCTAAATAGTTTCTCTATAAACTAAAAAGTATATCTCTTCTTTACTCTTCTTGTTTATCTATTTAAATCTTCTGTATTACTATAGTTTATAGATATATAAATTCATAACAACTCTATAATCTCTTTTTACAGATATTTTGTTAATAAAAATATTCGAGTCTTCTTTATTATCTATAATAATATTTGTTAAAAACAATTTTACAAAGATAGTAAATTTATATCTATTAAAGCAAACAAATATAATAATTGTAAAAGTAAAATATCTATTTATTACAACCTTGTCTTTTTTACTATAAAGAATTTTTATATTAGCAAAATCTATTGCATATATTGCGCAATAAATAGACAACTTTATTAAACTTTGCAATAATTGTACTTGAAGATTATATTGCAATTAATCTAATAGTTTTAATTATAAGAGCTAAGATTCTAGAAGAGAATATAATTGTATATCTTATTTTGTTATACTATATCTATTTTGCAATAGTATATCGAATCTATATAATTGCGTACTTAACGAGACTTGTATATAATAGAATTATACAAAATAAGTATTAGATTAAAAAGTATAGCTAAAAAATTATATATATATAATTCTTTTTAATAGTAGAGCAAAAAAAAATATCTTAAAAGAATACAAGATTTTCTTGTATTTGCGCTTTTTAGTAATTTTTTCCTTTCCTTTTTCTTTATTAAGTGTATGCAATTATAGACTATAGCACTATATAGTCTAAATATTTTGAATTAGTAAAATAAGTAATCTTATTTATCTCTCTACTAATTATTGTTATGTATAGTATGTTAATCGATTTTGATACTTGCTAGCATATAATTAAAAAGTGTTTAAGAAACTTCTAAATTCTTTTGTCTCTTCTTAAGCTTTGCTGTTGTTTCTAAAATTTATTTTCTTGTTGTTATCTTAGTTTTCTTTAGATAATCTAAAGCACAAGCTCTGTCCTTTTAAGAAGAAAATGTAATTTTTATAGTTAAGTCTTTGACTTCTAGTGTTATTTTGATTAAAGTCTGCTTGTTCTAATAATATTTATAATTCAATGTTATATATTCTAGTGTTTGCGTTTCTCTGTACGTGCTCGTACGCTTGTTAGCAATTAGTACTTCTACAAATGCTGTTGTAATATTATTATATTTGCTACTTTATCTAACTTGCTTAACTATAGAACTTTAATAAAGAAATAGTTATTACTTTACACTATTTTTAGCTTTCTCTTAGCGACCTCTTTAGTATTTAAAAAATTTAAATTAGAATATTATACAGATGTCTAGAGTTAATTGCATCGACTAGATATAGTTAAAGATACAAAGTTAGATACGTTTTGCAATTATATTTATATTGTTGTTCAAAAATGCTATTTCTTAGAAAAAGTAATACTTGACTATATTGTATTTTCGAAAATACAATATATTGTTTGTTAAGATTCTAAAATCTTGCATACAAATACAAAAGCTATAATATCTTAATGCGTTAACTACTACTTTTATAGATTCTCTTCTATCTTATAGAACTTTATATATTTTCCAATAAAAGCTACTTTATATAGATTTTGTATATTGTTAAGAGAAATTATATAGTTGCGAAATTTTAAAAAGAACTAGTGTTTTTGATATTTAGAATTAGATACTAAATCTTAAGATTAATCTAGAGTTTTAATTAGAATTACAAGAATACGTATTTTCATTTGTATTATCTTGTATCGTTTGTATATTTAAGAATATTTAGAGTATATCGATAGATATATCTATATATTGATATTGATATTGAAATTAAAATTTGTATTGTTAATTGTATTGTTAATTATATCAAGTCGATACAATTAACTTTAAATATCTCTTATATATTATTCTTGTAGAATTATGTTGCAAATAATATTGTTAACAAAAAAAAATTTGTTAGTATTTTTATTAAAAACTTTCTATTTAATTTATTTATTATCGACTTTATCTATAGTAAACTTGTTATATTCTATTTTATTATAAGATTTTTGCAAAGCTTTTTCAATAATAGATATATTAAATATAAGAATTTTTATTAGAGTTAAGTTTAATTTGAACTTGTTAAAGTGTTAATAATAGTAAATGTTTATATTTGTCTTTTCTTTTATTTTATTTTATTTTATTTTATTTTATTTTATTTTATTTTATTTTATTTTATTTTATTTTATTTTATTTTATTTTATTTTATTTTATTTTATTTTATTTTATTTTATTTTATTTTATTTTATT
>JAABUZ0100001010.1_pt1 | contig 58053 bp, 56 predicted proteins | sample 5562091 | NCBI WGS metagenome assembly JAABUZ01 (sample SAMN12813069, study PRJNA571459) | rock metagenome | isolation source: Antarctica rocks | place: Antarctica: Victoria Land, Linnaeus Terrace sud | collected 2015-12-21 | reverse complement strand
GAACGCCTGGCTGCAGAACTTCCGCCGCGTGACGGTGCGCTGGGACCTGTACTCGACCAGCTACCTGGGCATGGTCCACCTGGCGTGCATGATGATACTGCTCAGGCATTTATGAGATGGCTTCTAGACAGAGCATTGGCAGGAGGATCAGAGCTGACCGGCGCACCTAGCACTGAGAGGAAGTTCCACGGCCAATAAGGATGCGAGGGGTCAGCCGTTGCATTATGCTGATTCCAGGTCCCCCACTGCAACCCGTCATTAGCCCAGTCCGCAGTCCATAAAGATTTCTTCGGAAGAAGCGCTCCTAACGCTTGTATGTCCGCAACACACTCACGGTCGCCTTTGCCGTAGTCTGGACTTGTAGTGGGAATACCTGCATATGCTCCTGTAGTATCATTCTTGTTAGGATCAAAACCGTTGCGCGTCTCCCAATTATCATCTAAGCCATCATTATCTGTGTCAGGATGAGCGCTTGTCGAGCCATATACCTCAATCGAGTTCGTAGTTGAATACTTGTGACCGAGCTCATGCCCACAGTCCTCGATATAATTGTGAATACCGCCCAATGGTAGCTGACCTATATACTGAACTTTTCTTGAAGACGCATCGATCCCAAAGACCATGACGGTATAAGAACCATGAGCATCATCTGAAATGATGATCTGGTTGAATGAGGGATCGTAATAAGATGCAGCGCCAGGGCTATAAGTACCAGGCGAAGGGTACGCCTGGTTGTAATAGTAGTACCAATTGGGGATGCCGGAGTACGAAAGGTTTCCATCTGCATCCGACGACAGTGCTCCCGGATAGTTGTTAGCCGTGGCATTGAAGAACGTCTGTATCTTAGTCGTCTGCGTCTTCGCCCCCTGCACGAGCAGGTTCACGCTGTGGTTGCCGTCGGCAGCCGTGTTGAAGCTGGTCGGCAGCCCCTTGAATATCCAGTGGTTGAACTGGTAGCTGGGGTACGGGTTGTTCACGTCCTGGGGCGTGTTGACGTAGATCGTGTTGCCGCTGACCGCCCACTGGTGCGTGAACGTGTTGGGGATGATCGAGTTGTCAATCGTCAGGTTCACCTTGTCCAGCGGGCCGACGACGGGGCTGTTGCCGATCAGCCAGTTCGCCTCCGCCGACGTGCCCCCGACCACCTGGATGGCCCCCGGCACGTACAGGTAGCCGTCGGGCGTGTCGGCGGTGTACACGAACTGGTTCTTGCCGTCGCCCAGGTCCGGGCGGCCCAGGGGATCGGGCGAGGAGAGGACAATGGGGTAGGCATCAACGCTGTACCAGACGTTGGAGCTGTATGAACCGGAGCTGCTCAGAGGCACATGCGCCTGCGCCCCCGTCAGAGTCACCGTGACCGTGCCGTTCGCCTCAGGGAAGACGACGCTGTAGTGTGTGCCGCGGGACTCGCCCCGGTAGCTCTGGCCGGAGGGGGAGTCGACCTCCGGGTCGCTCAGGCCGTTGCTGCACGAGGCGGCGGGAGGGGCGGGGGCGTTGCAGTATCAGTAGGAGTCGCACGTCTGCGTGATGAGGGCGGGCGGGGCAGGCTCACCAGCATAGCCCGGCTGCCAGGTGAAGATGACCGTGACCGTGCCGGTGGAGTTGACCTGCCCGGAGGAGTTGCCGGTCCCGGTGCTACCGCCGCTGCCGTAGTCGCCCCAGCCGTAGGGGACGGGGACGGTGGGGTCGCCGTAGCCGTAGTACCACTGGCCGCCGCTGAAGGTGGGGCTTAGGGCGGTGGTGTTGCCGCCGCTGTCGGTGGTCCGCCAAGCGTAGGTCCCGGCGTGGGCGGGGGAGACAAACAGGAAGCCCAGGAGCAGGGCGAGGGCGGGGCGCAGGGGCAGGCAGGTAGGTGGGCGCATGACGATCCCCCAATCAGACAGCAACACCGAGGCAACGAAGACCCGAGACGGCTATGACCGAAGGACGCCCGACATCAGCGCCACGCATCTATTGTAGCACGGCTTTTAGGCAGTGTCAAGAGCTATTTTGCGATGTTCTACGGATGGCTAAAGGGCGGTGGGGACGGGGATTTTGCTTAAAATCTCTTCGACGACCATGGCGGCGGTGATGCGGCGGGCGCGGGTCTCGGGGCGCAGGATCAGGCGGTGGGCGAGCACGGGCACGGCCAGGCGCTTGATGTCGTCGGGCAGCACGTAGGTGCGGCCCCGGACGGCGGCGTAGGCCTGGGCGGCGTGGAGCAGGCCCAATGAGCCGCGCGGGCTGGCCCCCAAAGCCGCCTGGGGGTGGACGCGCGTCGCGCCGACGAGGGACACGATGTAGTCGCGCAGGGCGGGGGCGACGAACACGGCGCGGACCTCGGTTTGGAGGCGCAGCACCTGGTCGCGGTCGGTCAGGGGGTGGAGGGCGTCCAGCGGGCGGACGCGGGTCTGCTGGGCCAGGATGCGGCTTTCCTCGGCGGGGTCGGGGTAGCCCAGCGACAGCCGCAGCAGGAAGCGGTCCAGTTGAGCCTCAGGCAGCGGGTACGTCCCGTGGGACTCGATGTGGTTCTCCGTGGCGATGACGAAGAAGGGGTGCGGGAGGGCGTAGGTGACGCCGTCGGTCGTCACCTGCTGCTCTTCCATGCACTCCAAGAGGCTCGACTGGGTCTTGGGCGTGGCCCGGTTGATCTCGTCGGCCAGCACGATGTTGGCGAAGACCGGCCCCTCGCGGAACTCGAACTGGGCGGTCTTCTGGTTGAAGATCGTCGTGCCGGTGACGTCGGCGGGCAGCAGGTCCGGCGTGAACTGGACGCGCTTGAAGACCAGCCCCAGGGCGCGGGCGAGCGACTTGGCGAGCGTGGTCTTGCCGACGCCGGGGATGTCCTCGATCAGCACGTGGCCGCCGGCGAGGAACGCGGTCAGGGCCAGGTCCACGGCCTCGCGCTTGCCGACGATGACGGTCTCGATGCCGTCGCCCACCCGCCGCATGGCCTCGGCCACGGCGGGCAGGCCCTCGGGCGAATCGTCGCGGGACACGGGGGGGTCTGATTGGGTCGTTTCCAAGCGGGGGGTGCCGTTCTACAGTATGAGGAAGGGGCTGCGGGGACTGCCTCAGCAGACGGAGACGATGTCGAAGCGGAGCGTCCCGCCGGGCGTCTGCACGTCCACCCGGTCGCCGACCACGTGGCCCATCAGGGCGCGGGCGACCGGCGAGGTGTTGGAGATGCGGCTCTCGGCGGCGTCGGCCTCCATGACGCCGACGATGGTATACTCGGTCTCGTCGTCGTCCTCATCACGGACGACGACGCGCGACCCGAGCGACACCGTCTCGCCGCCCGCCGTGAACTCGACCACCTTGCCCCGTTCCAGCATCTGCTTGATGTTGTTGATGCGGCCCTCTAAAAACCCCTGCTGGCGCTTGGCGTCATGGTAGTCGAAGTTCTCGCTCAGGTCGCCCAGCGAGCGGGCGTCTTTGATGCGCTCGGCGATCTCGCGGCGTCCCTTGGTCTGGAGCTGTTCGAGTTCGTCCGCCAGCTCCTGGTGCTTGGCCGGGGACAGAACGATCTCATCGTCTTGCATGGTCGTGTGCGCTGCCTTCCTCACCCGGCCCGTGCGGCAGGGGAGTGTCGAGAGAAGAGGCGGAGAAACAGGCGGAAGGGACAGACGGAAGGCGGGCCGGGCGGCACCGCCTCCGATGGGGTTATCATACCACAGCCCGCTCGGGCTGTCAACAAAACCGGGCGGGCCGTGGCCCCCCGTGAAAATAAGGGGGCGGGTTTGGGGGAACCGCGCGCGTTGGCACGGATTATGCACAAGGAGATAGAGACCATCTAGGAAACTACGAGGAAGGAGCCGAGCGCGCGTGAGAAACGCCTACATCAAGTTTCGCACCGCCGAAGACCATGCCGCAGGCTGTCAGCATCTGATCGCCCACTCGCCGGTCAGCCGGCTGTCCAACGACGTTTACTGCATCCCCTGGGGGAGCCTCGCCCTGCTGGACGACCGGCAGGTGGCTTACTCGTTCGCCAGCGAGGACGATCTGACCAACGCCCAGCCGATCTGGAAGTTCGCCGGCGCGCGCTGACGCCACATCCGTGCCGCGTCTTCGCGTGCTGATCTTCTCCCGTCGGCCCGGCTGCCGGCTTGTGCTGCCGGCAGCCTTCTTTCCCCTGCCCCGCTGTTACTCCGTTCTGTCGTAGACCGTCCCGCCCGGCGGGTAGCAGATCAGCTCCACCTGGTTGCCGTCCGGATCGCTGACGTAGATGCCCCTCGTCCCATCCCGGTGCCCGTCGACGGTCTTGCCCGCCTGCCGCGCCGCCTCAGTCAGCGTCTCGGCGTCCACCCGGACGGCCGTGTGCGGCGGGTGCTGCGTCGGGGTCACCAGCGCCAGCTTCCCCTGCCCCAGTTTCAAGAATGCCCAGGTGCCGTCCTGATACAGCACTGACGCCCCCAGCGTCTCCACATACCAGTCCACCGATGCGGCAATGTCGCGCGACGGCACGGCGACGTGATCCAGTTCCATTCCTTGCGGTTCTTTCTAAGCAGCGGCCTCCGGTGCCGGCCCGCCTCGCATCACTCTTGTTTAACGTCCCCGCCCCCTGCCCTATTATGCCCCCACACAGAAAAGGGGCAGCCTGCTTCATACGGGCTGCCCCCAACTCAACCACCTTCACTCACCCCCATGTCAAGCTGTACCGGCGCGGGTTCAGGAAGCGGTGAGAGAAGGCCCAACTTTTCCAGTTTTTGTCGCAAGCCTGTCTTGATTTTCTCTTCGTCGCGCGCCTTGCCTGTGAGGTTGGCAACCCACGGGCGGCCTGGATGCAGTGTGTCCCAATGGGAAGGCTGCTGGTTGGTGCGCCCGCCGCCCGGCGTGTGGTTGCCGAAGCCTTTCACTTCCACGTTCCAGATCGGCTGAAAGCGTGTGATCAGCAGTGACTCGCCAAGCGGAATGAAAATGTCGTCGATGACCAGGAAGCGGCAGAAGAAGTCGTCGCGGCTGAGGCTGGGGGCAGCATTAACAGACTCGGCGTGTTCCTGGAGACGCTTGAACAGTTCCGACCCCGGCAGGGCGTCGGCATCGAAGCTGCCGACGCGGCTCCCCGGCGGGACGGCTTTGCCGACGTAGATCGGCGCATCGAACCGACCCTCCCGGTTACGCTCGGCGATGGGCCGGTAGTCCGGGTAGCCGCCGATGTAGTAGATGACGTAGATGCCGGCCCCGCCGAAGACTTCGGCGGGCGGCAGAGGCTTCGCCGCCTGCTGTAACAACTCTGTCACAATGCTCTCAGCGAGGTTTCTCTTTTCAAGCGGGTTGTACGGCCTCAACTCTTCCTGACCTCCGGCTTTTTTCACGCCTGGGTTTTCCGCAACACGACAGCCGTTTCGTAAAGCGTGGCTTTCGTCGTCTCGCCATTGCGTACCGATGAATTGACGACGCTGTTGCCGATCCGCTTCTCCCGCAGAACGTGGATGTCTTCCAAAGTCAGCCCGCATATCTCGCCGATCTGGCCGAAATAGCGGTCCGTCGCCAGGTGTACGCCCTGAACGATGGAGTTCCCGAGTACGAAAACAGCCGCGCCGCCCGGCTTCAGGACGTACTGCAAGCCCTCGCAGATGCGGCGGCAGTCACTGAAATACTCGACCGCGTAGTTCGCCCAGCCTTTCCCGCCGTAGACGCCCTTCTCGGGGCGCATCTCGGCGATGGCCCCGATGTTGGCTTCCAATTCAGGCAGGCGGAAGTCCAGTTTCGCGGGCGGGGCGTCGCGGACGGTCTGCCAGTATTTGCCGAAGTTTGCCGTTTCTATGGCGCGCAGATCGGAGGGGGCGGCGACGAAGTTCAGCCAGAACAGGTGCGGACGCGTGTTGCGGATGTAGTGGTAGTTGTTCAGATAGGGCGGCGAGGTGACCACGATGTCGGCGGACGCGGGGGCCAGGTGGACGGCCAGATCAAGCGAACTCTGGGCGAAGACCTGCGCCCTCGGCAGCGGGCGGTACTCGGCCATCGCCGCGCGGTAGCCGGTAAGGTCATCGTGCATGGAGCGCAGCTTGGCGGCCAAGACGCCGACGACATCCGCATCCGGGGTCTCGGCCTTGCCCGCCGCCACCCGCGAACCCAGGCTGGGTTCATAGGAGTAGTTGGAGACCTGCACGAGAATCGCACCGAAGGCAAGCGAGGCGAGGTCGCGGATGTCGGCGTCCGGCATCTCGCTGATCGCGTCCAGGCAGTGCAAAACCTTGCGCTCGACGGTCGGGCTGAGGAACGGAACACGGGAACGGAACAGCCTGGGGACAGAAGCCCTCGGCGCGGGCAGGCAGAGGGCCGGATCGTCCCCCGCGACAAAAGCCTGGTCCAGAGACGCGGTCCGCTGCCTGGCCTTGTGCTCGAAGACGATGATGCTGTGCAGCAGATCGCCCGGCTCGATGCCGAACGCGGAGCACTTGACGCGCGAGGCAAGGGCGGCATAGGGGTTGACCTCGAAGCCGACCACATCATAGCCGTGCAGCAACCCCTCCACCAGCGTCGTCCCGACGCCCGAGAACGGCTCCACCACGACCACATCCCGGCGCGTGGGGTCGGGGAGGTAGTGGCGGAAAGAATCGGCGACAAATCCTGCCGAGAAGCCGGCGATCCAAGGCACCCAGCGGTGGATGGCGTCCCGCTTGTTCTTCTCAAAGGCCGAATCCCGAAAAAGAGCCGACGGCGCAACGGTCTCAGGAACGTCTTGGGCGATCAATGAGAACTCCTGAATGATAGAAGGGGCAGGCCATACAGCCTGCCCCTTCATTATACCGAATACCCGAGCGTTAGCGGTCTCGGCCCGAGCCGCTGTCTTTGAGGTTTGCCTGGGCGGCGGCCAGCCGCGCGATGGGGACGCGGTAGGGGGAGCACGAGACGTAGTTCAGGCCGATCTCGTGGCAGAAGGCCACTGAGGACGGCTTGCTACTCTTCCGTCAGCGGCTCGCCGGACGCTATGGTCACTTTCAAGCCTTCCCTCTCCTGAACCTCGTCCTCAATCTCCGCCAGCGTCTCGTAGTAAGGGAACAACGGGTTCGGCCAGCGGGAGGGGCGGATCGGGATGTTCCAGTACCCGTTGCGGAGGTGGATGCGGGCGTCGTCGATCCGCAGGGCGATGTCCCCGACGTTCCGGCCCGTCACGTAGGGACGGACACGGACGGCAACATCATGCGGGGAGAGGGTATCGGCGCTCATTTCGGCCAGAGTGTCTTGCAGGTCCTCTATCAGAACGCGCGTCTCAGCTGTGATGACGCACGTCTCGTCTTTCAGCGTGTCAATCCGCTTCTGGTCGCGTGCCATCTGCTTGTTGAGACGCTTCATCTCGGTCAGGTAGTGGCTCATCTGCGCCTGCAACTCCGCCGCTTCCTTCGCCGTCGGCTCCAATGTCATTGTGTCGGCCATTGTCGTTGCCTCTCATGGTTGTTACCCAGCGAAGGAATAAGCGTGTCTCTGTAGTTCGTTGACGTCTAAAGCTACTTCGAGAGGTTCCGCCAGCGCCAGCAATCCAGGTGCTTGCCGCCTTGCCCTAACGACTGGGACAGCGTCTGATAAAATAACTACACGATCAACAGTAGTAGCTTGCCCCTTTGTGTCTTTCCAGATTTTGGTCGTCTTTTCATCTTTTTCAAGCCGATCATCTAAACATCCGATATACTGAAACGTGTTCTGGTGCATCAACCGCCGTAGGAACTCACGCGCGAGTGAAATGACAGAATTGCTGGATTTAGCAACGTCACCAATGACGAACACAGCCACGCCACCGGGACGTAGCATCCGCTTTATTTGCAAGGCGGATTGTTCAGCGAAGTCTATCCAAGCAGACAAAGACAAATTATCGTCTAGTATTTCCGATACGCTCTCAGCATCTTCTCGCAGAAACCAGTTCCGTATCCAGTTTTGCTTGGCATAGTTGACGATACCTAGATAGGGAGGCGATGTTAGCATTAGATCCACTCGATTAACATAATTAGCGAACTCAGGCACCCCCAATAAATCTTTAGCATCGCCTTGGGCAACTATTCCATGCGTTGCGAAGTCTGCGCCCTCACGAAAGAGGCGAGAGGATTTGTCACGTAACATCTGAAAGACATTACGGTCAACACGTTGTAACCGTTTCGTCTCAACGAATTTTCTAACATAATCCGGGGACATACTGAATGTGTTCGGCATACTAATTGACGCATAGGATGAACTGCCGTCCTGCCTCTCACTACCATGCATAACACCAAGCACTACACCGATTAAGAACTCGTCGACCATCGAAAACCCACATAAGAGGCGTCTTCTGAGATAGCAAAGTTGAGCCAGAGTGCGCGGGTGAAAGATTAGCAGTATGTCATCAGATTGAACCTGAGCCTCGGGCACATAAAGCAGAGCGTCATATTTGTGTTCTAGCTCATCAACCCGTGCCAAGACTTCGGCCAGTGTAAGAACCGAGTTTTTGGCGCGAGTCAATGCCAAGGCAATCGGGTTCAAATCCGAGGCTAAAGGCACACGCCCCATCAAACGGGCTTCTAGTAGGGTTGTACCACGGCCAGAGAATGGATCGAGAACGATATCGCCCTCATCACTCAGAAGTTCAAGCAGCGAATGGGCCAGCCCAGCCGGAAATGCTCCTAGATACGAACACATGGAATGCCAAGGATGGCCCCATCTCTGGGGAAGTTCTGCCCACGGCGCAGGTTTAGTCAACTGTACTGTCTGCTCCCTGCGTGTTGTTCGCGTCTATAACACCATCAACTGATGCTGCTTTGTTCGCCAAAATCTCAAACATATTTTCCATAATCCCACATACTGTTTCACAGGCACGCTTTAAACCACGCTCATTCTCACGTTCCAGTTCTTCTACGTCAAGCGCGCTTTCGACAGTCTCTTTCCGAGACTGGAGGCGTTGCATATCTATGTGTGTCAGAAGCGCATAGAATGACATATGCTCCAAGTAAAAGTCCTTGAAGGAGTCAACAGCACTAGTATCACGCCTTTGCGCTCGTGAGATAAGCTGGTTCAGCTTCCGATTATCTGCCGACACATAGATATCAATGGAGTCATCGTCCATCTGCACTGTAGCTACGGAGTTTTCGTCCCAGCCATTGTCCTTCCAGTACTCGTCTTGCATCGTAACCCAAATCGGATTTAGGTTTGGAGTTCTTGCCTGACCGGTATCACCACCTGCATCTTCGGGGAGAGCAACTAGCTCAAGTTCTATATTATGGCCCAACGACGGCGACCGGCGAGGACGCACCTCCATAGTTACAGTAGCCTTTGTGCCAACTTCAACATCCTCATTAGCCATGAAGTAGGCAGTTCCATAGCCGTACCTAACGTTAGTAGTGCCCGTGTACTGACCAAAGGAGGGGGGATCGATGATAGCTATGAATGTGTCAGGGCTCCCAAAATATGTAGGGTCCGCATTAGTCTTAAAGCTGAGTGTGAAACGTTTGCTAGCATAAACCCGACGCGGATTTGGGCTAGTTATCTCAAATAGGGTCGGCGGCTCCTGAACATCTATGGGGATTTTAGCTACCGTAGGTCTGGGATCGTCGGGCGGAAGAACCCTGGGTGATTTACCCCCGCCCCCTAGCAGAATGGTGGCAGAGACCCGCTTTGCCAAGCGTTTCCGAATGTTCTCAACGGCTTCATTGTCAACACGCCGGATATATCTTTGTTTGCGTTCCTGGTCTAGTCTACGTAGGTCCGTGTCGCCACTGAGGGTATCAGTCACCAACCGTCGTAAATCATCCATGATAGCAGTATCACGAAGCGACTCTCGGGTGGTCGGAAATAGCTGACGGCGAGATTCGTTGTCGAGCCTATCACAATCAATCTGGACAATCAAGTAGCGATCTAGGTATGGCAGTTGCAAGTCATTCTTGATAATGGTGTTTGGTAGATCGCCCTGTTTTTGACCGTTATAAGTCACAACAATCGGCTGCGACGTCATTGTGTACTGTTTGATACGATCCTTGGCACTTTCCCCATCCGCCGACAAGACCCACCAGTAGATAACCACGGTTCCGTCACGGAACGTAAGGGTGGCCTCACGTTTATATTCTGTGTTGTCGCCCTTCGTTAGAAGCCTATTATTTCCAGCAACAGTTCTGTTGTTGCCATACCCTGAGTTGTTACGCGACTCCTCAATGCGGAAGGGTAATACAGGATCAAAAAGATAGTTGTGAGCCAGATACCACAGAGACCCAGTTTGAGCGGTCATCACGCTTTTGTACTTGCCTATGTCCATAGAGACGTGCCTAACCAAAGTCCCTTGGCCGAATTGTTCAGGAGTTACGTCAAAGACGAAAGGCAAGCCTGTTGTTGCGTTAACTAGGAACTCATATAGGCCATGCTTATCGGTCTCGGGATTTCCTGCATTGAAACGCACAATAGTTGAAGCAACAGGACTCATCTCACCTGATGTGGCCTCAAAGTATCGTGACATGATGATCGTATACTGAGAATAAGAAAGCGCTGTGGAGCCACCTTGCCCGAATGCACCAGCCAAAAACATCTTCTTTAGCTTGCGGCTGCCATTCAAACTTAGAATGGAGGAAGCAAAATCTTCAGATTTAACGCCGGTTCCCGCGTCTCGGATGTCAACCGTCGGCCGGTCATCTTTCTCTGAGTCTTTCAGAGTGACTTGAACACGCCTACTAAGTTCGACAATACCTGCGTCCCGTATGTCAATCTCGGCCAATCGTCCATCGGGGATTGAAAACCATGACTGCACAGCTTGACGTGGTGACATAACATTGGCAGGTTGATTACGCTCCAGCCATTCTTTATCAAGAACCGCATCAATGGCATTGGTGACGCGCTCTATCACACCGGCAGCAGGATCGCTCCCTAAGTTGATAGTTGCTAGATTATTTTCGTTGCCGCCAACGGGCTTCCAAGCGATCTCATGGTTTTCGTCAAGATCAGTCAACACGTCTGTGACTTGTTGAACCTGCGTGGCGCTGAAGAATTGATCGAATAAAGATGGCATTACGTTAACCCTTGTGCGTTCCTGTACACTTAGATAGAGGGTGGAGGAAACTCCACCCTCCATCGTGGCTTTAGCGGTCGCGGTTGCTGCCGCTGTCTTTGAGGTTGGCCTGGGCGGCGGCCAGGCGGGCGATGGGGACGCGGTAGGGGGAGCACGAGACGTAGTTCAGGCCGATCTCGTGGCAGAAGGCCACCGAGGAAGGCTCGCCGCCGTGCTCGCCGCAGATGCCCAGCTTGATGTCGGGGCGGACGGACTTGGCGAGTTCGACGCTGATCTTCATCAGCTTGCCCACGCCGTTCTGGTCGATGGACTCGAAGGGGTCGCCGGGCAGGATCTTCTGCGCGACGTAGGGCTTCAGGAACTTGTCCGAGTCGTCACGCGAGAAGCCGAACGTCATCTGCGTCAGGTCGTTGGTGCCGAACGAGAAGAACTCGGCCTCTTTGGCGATCTCGTCCGAGGTTAAGGCCGCACGCGGGATCTCGATCATGGTCCCGAACATGTAGTCCACGGCCTCACCGTGCTCCTCGGTGACCTGCTTGGCGACGCGCTCCAGGTTGGAGCGGACGGCCCGCAGCTCGTTGACGTGGCCGACGAGCGGGATCATGATCTCCGGGTGCGGCTGCGCGCCGTTCTTCTTGGCGGCGATGGCCCCCTCCAGGATGGCCCGGACCTGCATCTCGACGATGCCGGGGAACACGATAGACAGGCGGCAGCCGCGCAGGCCCATCATCGGGTTGATCTCGTGCATGCCCTCGACCTGATGGAGCATGGTCTCCTTGGCGGCCAGCTCGGGGCTGCCGGGATGGGTCACTTTGAGGGTCGCCACCTCGGCGATCAGGGCGTCCATCGAGGGCAGGAACTCGTGCAGCGGCGGGTCGATCAGGCGGATCGTGGCCGGGCGGTCGCCCAGGGCCTCGAAGATGCCCTGGAAGTCCGTGCGCTGGTAGGGCAGCAGGGCATCCAGGTGCGTCTTGCGCTCTTCCTCGGTCGCGGCCAGGATCATGGCCTGGACCAGGGGGCGGCGGTCTTCGGCGAAGAACATGTGCTCCGTGCGGCACAGGCCGACGCCCTCCGCGCCGAGCTTGATGGCGAGGCGGACGTCCTCGGGCGTGTCGGCGTTGGTGCGGACGCCCAGGCGCTTGGCCTCGTCGGCCCAGCCCAGGAGAACGCCGAACTCGCCGGTCATCTCGGGGTCCACGACCTCAACCGTCCCGTTGATGACCTCGCCCAGCGACCCGTTCAGCGAGATGGGGTCGCCTTCGTTGATGGTCTTGCCGTTCGCCGTGAACGAGCGCGCGCCGACGGAGATGTCGGAGCAGCCGGCCACGGTGGGGATGCCGAAGCCGCGCGCGACCAGGGCCGCGTGGCTGGTCATGCCGCCGCGCTCGGTCAGGACGCCTTCGGCGGCCAGCATGCCCTTCAGGTCGTCGGGCGACGTGTCCGCGCGGACCAGGATGACGCGCTTGCCCTCGCCGCCCTTGCCAAGCTCGGCAGCGCGGGCGGCATCGAACACGGCGATGCCGGTCGCCGCGCCCGGACCGGCCGGCAGGCCCTTCGCCAGCAGCTCATATTTCGCGCCGGGCTTGATGATCGGGTGCAGGCACTGGTCCAGAAGCTCCGGGTTGATGCGGGCCAGAGCCGTCTCTTTCGAGATCAGGCCTTCGTTGACCAGGTCCACGGCGATCTTAACAGCCGCAGGGCCGGTGCGCTTGCCCGAGCGGCACTGCAAGATGAACAGCTCGTTGTGCTCGATGGTGAACTCGATGTCCTGCATGTCCTTGTACTGCCGCTCAAGCCGCGTGCAGATCTCGTCGAACTGGCGGTACATCTCGGGGTTCTGGACTTTGAGCTGCGAGATGGGCATCGGCGTGCGGACGCCGGCGACGACGTCCTCGCCCTGGGCGTTCATCAAATACTCGCCGAAGACCTCTTTGGTGCCGTCCGAGGCGTTGCGCGTAAAGGCGACGCCCGTCCCGCAGTCCTCGCCCTGGTTGCCGAAGACCATCGACTGGATGTTGACGGCGGTGCCCAGGTCGTCGGCGATCTTCTCGCGGCGGCGGTACAAAATGGCGCGGTCGTTGTTCCACGACTTGAAGACGGCCTCGACGGCGTCTTGGAGCTGCTGCATGGGGTCTTGGGGGAAGGCCCGCCCGGCCTGGGCCTGGATGTGGGCCTTGTAGGTCTCGCACAGTTCTTTGAGGCTGTCGGCGCTGACATCCAGGTCGTCGGAGACGCCCAGGCTCTTCTTCATGTCATAAAAAAGGTGCTCAAAGTCATGCTTGGCGAGGTGGTTGGTCCCGTCCGAGTAGGCGACATCGGAGAGCATCATCAGAAAGCGCCGGTAGCTATCGTAGACGAAGCGGGCGTTGCCCGTCAGCCTGATCAAGCCTTCCGCCGTGGCGTCGTTCAGGCCCAGGTTCAGGACGGTGTCCATCATGCCGGGCATGGAGAACTTGGCCCCCGAGCGGACCGAGACGAGCAGGGGGTTCGCCGCATCGCCCATCCCTTTGCCGGTCTTGCCCTCGACCACGGCCAGCGCGGCCTTGACCTCGTCCATCAGCCCGTCGGGCATCTTGCCCAGGGCCGTGTACTCGTTACACGCGCCGGTCGTGATGGTGAATCCGGGGGGAACGGGAAGCCCCGTGTTGCTCATCTCGGCCAGGTTGGCACCCTTGCCGCCCAGTTCGTCCCGCATCGTGGCGTTGCCCTCTTCAAAGAGCCACACGCGCTTGGTATCTGCCATTCGTTTCTCCTCTATCGTCGTTCGAGCTTATTGTCGCTCCGGTGAGATTTTTGACTGTCCCTGCCAGCCGTCGAGAGCCGCCGCGAGGTGGCCGGATCTGGGGTTCTTGGTTTTTAAGCCCTGCAAGTGCAGGCAGAGGTCTTCGGCGTGTTCCGGGCTGTGTCGGTGCGGCTCATATCTTGGTCGAAGCCGGCGACCAGACCGTTAAAGCCGTCGAACGTGTCTTCAATGTCCTGCAACCTTTGGCGAAAAAGTGCCACCCGCTCCTCTTCGGTGCCGGCCGGGAAGTGCTCCATCAGCACGAAGCCGAGCGGGTCCGCATAGTCCAGCATCCGCGCCAACGTCTGCGGGTCCGTATTCTTGTACGCGAAGGACCGCACTAGAATAATGACTCTATGTGTCGCTCGAATAACGCTGTCGAAAAAGGTCGAGTTCATCGGCTTGTACCTCCACTTCGGCTATCGGCGTACCTTCCGCGCCTACGACGATGACAATAGGCGGCAGTACCTCGCCGCGCCTTGTCACGCGATAGATGCCGCCCCAGTCCGCGCCGCGTGGGCCGCTGTTCCCAATCATCGCCTTCGGCGAGCGAAGGTTCTCCAATGGGACTTGCAGAATGTCGCCGATGCCGCCCAAGAGGGCGCGGATCGTCCCCTGCCCGCAAAGCCAGGCGGCTTTGGCGCGGCGCACCCCGTCTTGGATTTCGTAAAGCTGTCCATCCATCCTAGACCTTCCGCCGCGCCCAGAGCCGCCCGCATCGGCACGGCGAACCGCCGCCCAGTATACCCGAGAACGGCGGGGGGCGACAAGGGGACGGTGTCGGGGGATTGGGTTCGGGATTGACGAAGGTGGGTAAAAGTACAGGCGTTCGCCTCACGGCAGAGGCGGGCGGGTAAAACAACGGCTTAGAAAGACCAAGCGATGCAGGCGGTACGTTCCGGGAAGCAAGGCTGCTCCCGATTGTTCGACGGCAACCCTTTCGATAGTGAACTGGCCCGAGCCAGCAGCGCATACGCGAAGTTCGAGGGCGGGCGGCTGGTCCGGGTGATGGAGCCGGACAGGGAGCTGACCCCCTGCCAGCAGGGCGTCCACGACGACCTACGCGCCTTCCTGCTAGACCCGCAGTTCTCGTGCGTCGGCGCGAAGGCCGCGTTCAACGGCGGCACCTACCGGATGGGCGTGTACAGCGACATGGCGGACACCGGCGCGCTGGCCGGGCTGGCGCGGGACCTCTCCGCCTTCGTCCAGGAGCAGGAAAGCTTGGGGAGCGACTTCACGACGTTCATGGCGAGCTTCCTGGGTCCGCACGTAAAAGACGAGGCCGGGTTTGAGGCGCACTTATGGGACACGCTCCAGACGCTGTATGACGTGGACCGGCTTTACAGCCCCTCGGACCCCGGCGCAAGTGACGACCCCGCATCGGGCGAGTTCGGCTTCAGCTTCGCGGGCCGCGCCTTTTTCGTGGTCGGCCTGCACCCGGCCTCGTCGCGGCTGGCCCGGCGGTTCGCGTGGCCGACTCTGGTCTTCAACGCCCACTCCCAGTTCGACCACCTCAAGGCCGACGGGCGGTACGGCAAGATGCAGGCGGCGATCCGGGCGCGCGAGCTGAGCTGGCAGGGGAGTCTTAATCCGAACCTGGCGGCCTTCGGCGAGGCGTCCGAAGCGCGGCAGTACGCGGGCCGGGCGGTGGAGGACGAGTGGCGCTGCCCGTTCCATGTCCACGCGGCGGAAGGGCGGAGGGGCTGATGGAACCGAGAGAGCGTCATCATCTAGACCCGCAGACGGGCATTGGCTTCACGCTGGACAAGGGCCGGCGGCTGCGGATCATCGACCCGCGCGGCGAGCAAGTGTCGGACCTGGTCGCCTTCGCACAAGCCGACGCGGGCGAGTGGCTGTCGTCGGGCCGCTCCATCGACTACGCCAACACGATCTACCTGACGACAGGGCACGTCTTGTACTCGAACCGCAGCCGCCCCATGTTCACCCTGCTGGAAGACAGAGTGGGCCGGCATGACTTCCTGCTGACCCCGTGCAGCCCCGAGACCTTCCAGATCATCTATGACAACCACGACCCCCACCCAAGCTGCTTCATGAACCTGGCGACGAACCTCGCCCCCTTCGGCATCGCGCCGGACCAGATACCGACCACGTTTAACGTGTTCATGAACGTGCTCGTCGCGCCGAGCGGCGAACTGACTATCGGCCCGCCCACGTCCAAGGCCGGGGATTATCTAGACCTCCGGGCCGAGATGGACCTGATCGTGGGCGTAACGGCCTGCTCGGCGGAGATGTCCAACAACTACTCGTTCAAGCCCATCGACGTGGAAATCTACGCGGAGTAGGCATCCAGACCCGTCGAGGATGGAAAGACAGCGTTCTGCTGGCACCGAGGGGCAAGCATTTTATCGTTAGTGGCATTGAAGGACAAGCCAAACTCCCTCAAAGTCATGCGCTCTGAAATGTGCCTTTCTGATCCAAAAGTATAAGCGTCCCACATCTCCCCAGCTCATTTCAGCGTTATCATCTGAGTCAACTTGCAGCAACAGGTGCCACTCCACCTCCTCCGGCTCATAGATGCGTCTGTTGGCATTGTTATCGGCTAGGCCGTGCGAGAGAACGGCGCATTGCCGCTCCATCGCGTTTTGGATGATTTGCGGGTATCCAAGAAGCCTGTGGCATATCTGAGTGGAAGTCTCCACCCCTTTTATCACCTCCCTGTAGGCGTCCTCTTCGGCATCACTCAGCCAGAGTCGGTCCATGAGTGCTTCTTCTAAGTCGGGCAGTGTCACCTCTTTGGCGAACTCCAGACGGCAGGCTGGAAGCGGCCCGTCCTCCGGGAGCGCGGAGGCTGCCTCACAATGCTTTAGCCGGGACGAGGCACCATCATAATGGACCACCTTCCACCCACCCCGATCCTCCGGCTTATACCCCCCCGGCTGTTCAGCCACATCGTAGAAGAAGTAGAGGATGCCCGCCTGAGGCAACGCGTCAAGCGCTGAGAGATTACTCCCCACATCCAGCAGCGATAACTGATAGGCAGGAGGCTTTAGGCTTGTGATTTCGCTCAAGTTCAGTTGTGCAATGAGATCAAGACGCTGCCCGTTCCGCTCCGGCCACCCTATTTCCGGTGGCAGATCGGGGACGCCGCCAAACTTGGACGCTCCTAAAGCCAGTGTGGCTTCGTCTACGGGATGTGCCTTGATGCGGATGGAGGGTTTGAGGAGGCGTTCCAGATCATGCGCGACGCGAGACAATCCGGCTTCGCGGACTCGTCCCATTAGTTCAATTTCGGTCATGGCTGCCTGTGTTCCCGCGCCAGATGCTCGGCGAAGCTTCGCCCACGGTCCTCTGAGTAGGCTTAGCCGGAGACGAGGCCGACGCGCCCGGCGAACAGGTCGGCCATGCTGCGCCCAGTGGGGGCCTCGTTTTCGGCCTCCTCGGTCAGCGTGTCGGCGAGCAGGCGGAGCGCGACCGCTTGCTCGTCTCCCTCTTCCTGGGCGGCGCGGCGGCGCAAAAGAGCCTCCAGGTCAGGCGCTAAATCTAAGGTGATTATCATCTAGTCGGCTCCTGCTTCTCAATCCGGGTGCGGCTTTATTCTACCGTGTCTGTGGGCGGAAACGCATGGCCTGATCGTGGGCGTGACGGCCTGCTCGGCGGAGATGAGCAACAACTACTCGTTCAAGCCCATCGACGTGGAAGTCTACGCGGAGTAGGCAGCCGCACAAACAGGCCCGAGGCTTCTGCCTCGGGCCTGTTTGTGTTGTCTTCTTTTTGGCCGCCTAGGCCGCCTTCAGGTCGCCCGGAATGTTCTTGGTGTGGATGACGTGCTCCTTGAAAGCTGCCAGCGACGGCATCGCCAGGTGGCACCCGTGCATCTCGGCCATGCTCGTGTGCCCCTGGGAATTCGCCAGGTAAGTCTCGGCGTGGTCCCGCAGGAACTCGTGGTTGGCGAGCGGGGCCGTGATGTACGCCTTGTCGAAGGCCGCGCCGTGGCGGGTAGTCATGCCCCATATCGGCGAGGGGCTGCTTCGGCCTGCTGGACGCCTGGGCGGGCGTGGTCAGCCCCAGGGCGGCGACGCCGACGCCTGTGATCGCGGCGCGGGCAAGGAAGGCGTGGCAATGAAGCCGGTACGCCTAGCCCGACGCCACTGCGGTGAAGCGGGGGATGAGCGGGTTGTCCGCGCCCGCCGTGGACGTGCTCTCGTGGCCCAGCACGTCACGCACCAGCCGCGGCCACCAGTCCTCCTGGGCGGCCTGCGCGCGGCGGGCCTCCAGCGCCGGGCTGTGACGGTCGGCGATCTCCTGGGCCAGGGCGAGCAGGTCCTTGACGTCGCCGACATCGGGCTTGAGCCACTTGCGGCCGGTCTGGGCGTGCAGGACCTCGTCCGCCCAGTCGAGGTCCTGGAAGTAGGTGGCGAGCGGGTCGTGCGCCTCCTGCGCGATCCGCCACTCCTCGCGCTTGCCGGTCTTGCCGTTCATCAGGCTCTGCTCGATGAAGTACAGGATGACGTGCCGCTCCAGGGGCGTCCGGTCCAGGTTCAGGTGCAGGGACCAGCCGACGTGGTTGGGGTAGAGGCTCCAGTCCACGCCCGACTTCGCCAGCCAGACCTCGCCCATCATCGAGTGCCGGGCCTCGTCCCAGAGCTGACGTCCGACGTCGAGGTAGTATTCCCACGGCTTGCCGTGCGTCTGGAGGACGATGGAGGCCATCATCTCGGGCACGTCCATCTCGTGGAATCGCTTCCACATCAGGGCCAGGTTGCGCTCGTCGTAGCCCGCCGCCGCGTCGGAGTAGACGTCATTGGCCCGGTAATGGAAGTTGTAAATCTCGCCCGAACGGGCGTCCCTCTTGGGGTCCACGTCCGGCACGAAGCCGCCCACCGCCCGCGGGGCGGGCACGGCCAGGCCGGGGGGCACGGGCGCGGCCCCCGACACGCCGCCCGCCTGGGCCAGATACGCCCGCAGGTGCATCTCCCAGCCCTTCGCCTCGGCCTCGGCGCGCTCATCCGTCAGCAACGCGGCCAGGGCTTCCCCGCCCCAGGCGATCATCTGCTCTTCCTCGGGGATGACCTGCCGGAGCAGGCGGGCCGTGGGGAAGTCGAAGACGGGGTTGATGGCGGCCAGGTGCTCCCCGTAGGCCTCCCGCAGGGCAGGCCGGACGACGCGGAAGACGCCGGCCAGCCGCTCCACGGTGGAGCGGGCGCGCAGGCACTCGTCCAGGAACGCTTCGAGGCGGGCGTCGGGGGCGTCGTCCATGTGGTGGGGCGGCTTGCGGAGCTCGGCCACGCGCGCGCGCAGGGCCTGCGAGTGTTCGGCGTCCAGATACAGGTGCAGGCTGAGGGCACCCTTGACCTCCCACTCCGGAGTGGGGTTCAGGAAGGCCGCAGACATCTCGTACAGCTTGGCCTCGACGCGGTTCAGGCGGCGCAGGAGGCCGACGCTCTCGTCCACGCCCCGGCCGGGACGGGCAGCCTCCTCATACGTCGCCAGACCCGCCAGCGGCGGGATGCCAGTGTCTTGCATGTGTTCCTCCAGGGTAGGTGGCGCGCTTCTTCCCACGGCAGCCCCGCCTGCGCGCCTGCCGGTCTTGGGGCCGAACGATGCGTCCGTGTTTTTGACCCATCTCTGTCAAGCTACTTCTTTTGCCATTTCTTTGCAGAGGGGTGGGATTCCTTCCGCTGAGGACGGCTTCCGCTGACGGCGTCATCCTTCCCCTTCGCCGCTTGCCAAACTTCCTCCATCTCGATCAAAGACAGGTCGGACACGGCACGGTGGGTGTCTGCCGCGTGCTGCTCGATGCGGCGGAAGCGGGCGGCGAAGCGGCGCGTCATGGCGCGCAGGGCCTCTTCGGGGTCTACCCTGAGCTGGCGGGCGACGTTGACCAGCGTAAACAGCAGGTCGCCCAGCTCTTCCCCGGCGCGGGCGGTCTCGCCCCGCTCGATTTCGGCACGCAGTTCGCGAATCTCTTCCTCGACTTTGTCCAGCACTTTGCCGACCGTGGGCCACTCGAAGCCGACCTTGACGACGCGCTTGGAGACCTCTAGGGCGCGCATCAAGGCGGGCAGGGCGGGCGGGATGCCGTCCAGGAGACTCCGCCGGTCCTCGTAGCCGGGTTCGGCGCGCTTGATTCGCTCCCAGTTGGCGAGGACCTGGTCCGTCCCCGTGACGGACACGTCGCCGAAGACGTGGGGGTGGCGGCGGAGGAGCTTGCCGACGATGGCGCGGGTGACGCCGTCCAGCGTGAATCGCCCCGCCTCGCCGGCCAGTTGGGCGTGGAAGACGACCTGGAGGAGTAAATCCCCCAGTTCTTCGGCGAGCTTCACGGGGTCGTCCGCATCAACGGCCTCGACGACCTCGTAGGCCTCCTCGATGACATACCTCCGCAGCGTCTGAGGCGTCTGCTCGCGGTCCCAGGGGCAGCCGGCGAGGGGGTCGCGCAGGCGGGCCATGACCTGAACCAGAGCGTCCAGGCCCGTGGCGGGCGTGTCGGCGGGGGCGGGGGTGGGGAAGAAGACCCGCAACTCCAGCCCCGCGCTGCGCGCGGCGGCTTCCAGCGGGACGCCGGTCGGGTCGCCGAACAGGGGATGGCCGGGGAGGGCATAGACGGCGTCGCCCGACCGGGCGGCTCCGAGGACGCGGGCGACGGCGGCTTCGGTGCCCAGGCCGTCGAGGGCGAGGTCGAACGTGACCCCGCCTTCGGCTTCGAGCCACCGCACGGCAGGATGGGCGCGGGTACGCGCCAGCGTCGGCCCGGAGGCGGCCCGGAGCGCGCGCAGGGCACCCAGGCTGAGGCTGTCGGGGCCGTCCCCCAAGCCGATCACGGTGAGCATAGGGGAAGATTACCTCATCCCCGGCCCTTCTCCTTCCGCAAGGAGAAGGGGACCGGGGAAGGAAGCCGTTTCTGCATCTTGACCCTCCCCTATCCGAAGGAGAGGGCGAGGTGGCCCTACGGCTTGCCCGGCAGCGTGGTGAAGGGCGAGCCGCCGGGGGCCGGGGCGGGCGCGAGCGGGGCGGGGTGCGTGATCTGCTGGGCCAGGCTGGCGTACTGCGCGCCAGCGATGGAGAGCTTGGAGGCTGCCGCGAAGTCGCGGAGCTGCGACTTGAAGGTGTCCGCGGCGGCGGGGTTGGCGCGGACCTTCTGCTGGAGGACCTGGTCGCGGATCAGGCCCTTGACCTGGTCGAGCGCGATCACCTCCTTCGGCTTCTTTTCGACGACCTTGACCAGCCAGTAGGTGGGCGGCGTGCCGGGCTGCGTGCCGGGGAAGGCGATGGGGGGCGTGACCGCGCCCGCCGCAGTGGCCGCGATGACCTTGATCTGGGCACCCTGGCCGGGCGGGACGGGGTCGGTCTGGACCCACTGCGGGAAGTCGCCGTCGGGGGAGGACTTATCGAGCGACTGGGCCACCTGGCTCTCGAAGGTCTGGCCGCCCGCGATGGCCTTGGAGATGGCCTGGGCGTCGGCCTGGGTGCCGACGACGATACGCTTGATGTGGGCGCGCGCGGGGTTCGTGAAGCCGATCTCCGGGTTGCGGGGGTCCTGGCTGATGACGGGCTTGTCCTTGTGAGAGTTGTAGTAGGCCTGGACGTCCGCATCGCTCACCGTGACGCCTTTGGTCAGCAGCTTGAGCTGGGCGAGCTGCGGCTTGAGCTGGGTCTCCTTGAAGATGTCGGGGGACAGGCCGGCGTCGGCCAGCACCTGGTCGAAGGGCTTGACCAGGCGGAAGCTCTGGAGGAGCTTGATGTTGTCGAACTCGGTGTTGACCTCGGCGTCGGTGGGCGCGGCCCCCTGGTCCTGGGCCAGCCCCTCGGACATCAGGCCGGCCAGCATCTGCTGCATCACGGCCTGCCCGGCCTGCCCGGCGCTGCGGGGGGTGTAGTTCTGGAGCTGGGCGAAGAAGGCCGCCTGGCTGATGGTCAGGGCGGCCCCCTTGGGCGTGGTCAGGGTCGCGGCGGTCCCGTCGGGGCCGGCGGCCACCCCGGACGTCCCGCTGCCCGGATTGCCATCGGCCCCGGAGTGGTTACAGCCGGTAAAGGCGAAGACGGAAAACGCCAGCGAGGAAAAGACGGCCAGGGGCGCCAGCCGCGCCGCCCCGCGTCGTGTCGGTTGCATGTGATTGAAGACTCCTTAATCGGCGAGCAGTGATAGAAAGCGATCCAGCAAAAGGGTCACAGCGCCTGCCGGGCGCGCAGGCTCAAGATCAAGTCCACCTCGCTGCGGCTCAGGGCCGCCCGGCGGGCGATCTCGGCGGGGTCGGTGACGCCCGAAGCGAGCAGGGCGGCGACGGCCTGGTCGGCCTCAGACGCCACGGGTTCCGGGCCAGGCGGCAGCCGCAGGACCGGCGCGGGGGCCGTATCGGAAACCACGCCCGTGTCAAAAAGGGTGCCCGGCGCGAGACTCCCCGGTGGGGCCGTGCGCGCCGCCTGCCGCTCCAAAGCGTCCACACGCCGGGCCAGGTCGCTCGCCAGGACCTCCAGGGAGACGCAGAGCTGTTCCAGGGCGCGCGTCTCGTCATCGCCGCCCGCGCCCCCGGTGGCCGGTGCACCGGCGGCGGACCGGGAGGCCAGGTCGCGCCGCGCGATCCACCAGAGCGCCGCCGTGAACGCCAGCACCAGGAGCTGCACCAACAGCAGTTCAATATGCATAGATATTCAGAGCGCTGCTTGAAGCATCTTGCCGGTCCGGTCGTGGCGGCCCACCAGCAGCGTGATCAGGCGTGGGGTGGTGCGGGCGCGTAAGACTTCCGGCTTCAGCCACAGGCGCAACAGACGGCCATCGTCGGCGACGACGATGCGCCCGACGGACAGAATCGGGACGCCGTCGAAGACGCCCAGAAGCGTCACCTCGCCGGGCGGCAGGCCCGCCGCCTGGGCCAGGCGCAGGCGCTCCGCCCCGAAGGCTGCGGCGTCCGGTACGCCCTCAGGGGCCGCGCGCGCGCGCCGGCTCAGGGCCATGCGCCCCAAGACCGCGTCACCGCCCCAGCGGACGCGCGGGGCGGCCGGGCGCGGCGGGCGCAGGGATGCGGTGCGCGGCGCGGCCACGGCCCATCCGCGCAGCGGCAGCGTCTGGGACGGCCCGAGCAGGGCGACGGACAGGACGCGCAGGGGCGCGGGCGGCAGGGCGAGAAAAGCGGACGGCAGGGCAACAACGGCGGGCAGGCGGAGCGGCCCGGCGCGTTCGATGCGGCACGAGGCGGACTGGACGACCGGCATGGCCAGGACCTGCGGCGGCAGCAGCGCGTGGTCCCGTTCCGTCAGCCGAACGACGGGCCGCAGGTCGCCGTCCCGCGCCCCCACCCCGGCTTCGGGCACGGCGGCGCGGCGGACAGCGGCGGACGGCTCCCAGCCATGCTCCCTCCCGCCCGGCACCACCGGGGGCGCGGCCAGGGCGTCTGTGACCCTGTCCCGGACGGCGGGCGTCATCGCCCCATCGGGCAGGCTCCGCACCGTCGCGCGGGCGAACAGGCGGCCCAGGGCGCGGCGGGCGGACTCCCAGGCGCGTGAACGGCCCGGATTCTCGCCGTGAGGCCCGCCCGTCACGGGGCCGGCGTCTGGTTCTCGTCGTCCCATAACATCTTCAGGGCGGCCTCGACGCGGGCGAGCGGCTCGGTCGGGTCCATGGTGCGTCCTACTTCGGTGAGCAGGCGCGTCGCCTCGGCGCGCAGCCCGCCGTCGCCGCCCGCGCCGGGCAGGCGGACCCGGACCGGGGAACCGCTGTCGCTGACCTGCAAAAAGTATTCGGTGTCCGAGATGTCCTGCACCGCGCTGAACTCTTTGAGCGGCGAGACTCGCGAGGGCAGGAGCAGGATGGCCCGGCGGCCTGCGGCCTGGGCCGTTTCCATCAAAGCCGGCTCGGTGACCAGAAACAGGTCCGGCTTCTGTTCCAGGCGGCTGATGAGATTACCCGCGATGACGTCGCCGTGGATGTATTTCTCCAGCACGTCGCCGTACAAGATCCTCTGGAGCTTGGTAGCCCGGACCGGCTCGGTGTACCGGAATTCCAGCGGCAGGCCGTGGGCGTCGGTGACCATCGCGCCGCCCATGAACACGTCCTCGACCACCGACAGCGACAGCAGAAAGCCGAGGCTGAGTTTCGCCGCCGCCATGAATGCCTTGCTCCTCTACTCCCGCCACCCCATCCGGTGTTCCCGCGGGTGAAACCGACTGTAGTGTAGCCGATTCGGGCGGGGGTGTCAAGCAGGAAACGCCCGTTCGGGAACAAACTCGGCCCCGGCGTCGTTTAAGAGGTGTGAGCGGCCGCGGGTCCCCAGTGCTGTGGACCTGCGGCGGCCCTCACCTCGCGAAGCGGCCCGGCGGGCACAGACAGGCCCGCCGCACTCCCCCGGTCAGGCGCGGCCCGTACAGACTCGGGCCGATTCGGGGGTCGCCCGCTTCGCCCCTCTCTTTCTCTGCTTATCACCCCCGTTGACAAACCCCCACGCCCGCGTCATAATAGACGTGCCCTGGACTCGCGGACAGGCAAGCGCCGGAGTGGCGGAACGGTAGACGCGGAGGTCTCAAAAACCTTTGGGGGCAACCCCGTGGGGGTTCGATTCCCCCCTCCGGCATGGCGTAAACGGTGATGCGGGGATCGGAAAGAACAGCCGCCGGCTCTTGGAGAGCCGGCGGCTATTTTTGTATGGACTTTTGTGTCGGCACGAAGCGGAAGGAGGCATAGTCCAGGCCGGTCCGCACGGTCGTGACGCGCAGGGTCGCCCGCCCGCGCGCCGTCACGAGCGCGGTGCCGACGAGGGCCTCGTGGAAGGACCGGTAGCCGCCGGTGCCCGGCAGGGCCGGCGTGGCGAGGAGGGGGCGGTTGTTCAGCGCCAGGCCGATTTGGGGGCCATCGGCAGGGGCGCTGTAGTCCAGAAAGACCTGGTAGGTGCCGGGGGTGGCGCTGACCGTGTAGTTCTGCCAGTCGCCGGCACTGTTGGAGCCGACGGCGCTGACACTGTCGCGCCGGTACGTCCCCACGCGGTCGTTACGCACCTGATGCGTGACCGTCTGCGGGTTGGCGCTGTGGTAGGCGAACGGGCCGTAGTCGGCGGGCGTCGCGGGCGTCGCGGCCAGGCCCATGTCGAAGCCGGCGGCGGGGACGAGGCCGGGGATGCTCGGGACGGCGACGCGGAAGGGCTTGGGGGCGCTCACGGCGTAGTCGCGCAGCAGGGAGTCGGCGACATCGACGTGGAAGGTCTCGTGGGCGTAGCCGCTGATGTCGGCCTGGCTCATCAGCAGGCCGAAGGCGTCCGCCGGGACGGCCCCGCCGTGGCTGAGGTAGTCGCGGATCGCGCCCCAGCCGGGCGCGAAGGGGACGGAGACCACGGACCGGACGGCGTCGCCGGGCTTCTTGTAGGTCCAGTACAGAACGCCCGCCGTGATGGCCGCCCCCCGGATGCCGCCCGCAGACCGGGCGGCCTTGCCGGCCGCCCACAGATGAACGACGGCGTTGACCCAGCCATTGTTGTTTTCCCCGGTCTCGCCGATGATGACGGGGACGTTCTCTTTGTCGGCATATTCCCAGGCGTAGTAGGCCCGGCTGTTGTCCGCATTGGCCCCGCCCGGAGCGTCGGCGTCGATACTTGGGGGCGGCAGCGCGTCGCCGCCGTAGGAGTGGATCGAGACGGCCATGTTGGCGTCGAGGGGCGCACCCAGGTACCCGTCGCCGTGGACCGTATCCCCCAGGTCCGCATAGACGTTCGACTCCAGCACAAGCAGGTGATGGGTGTCACGCTGCCGGATGGCGTCGCGAATCTGCTGATACGTGGGCCGGTATTTGTCGTTCAAGTAGCCGGGCGGCTCGTTGAGCAGGTCGTACCCCAGGATGTTGGCCGCGTTCTTGTAACGCCCGGCGATGGTCTGCCAGGCCGCCTTGACCGCATCCAGGCGGGGGTTGTCCTGGGCGGGTGAGGCCACGTAGATCTCGCCCGCGTCGCTTGCCGCCGTGCCCGGCGTGACGTGCATGTCGGGCAGGACGTAGACGCCCGCAGCCCGGCACCAGTCCAGCAGACGGTCGAGGTATCTGAGGCCGAAGGGGGCGTCGGGGGACAGCGGGCCGCCGTACAGGCCCGTCTCGACCGGGCCGCTGTTGGGGTCAACGAAGTCCCGCCAGTCGAGCGGCACCCGGACCGTGTTGAAGCCCAGCGCCTTGATCCTCTGGATGTCTTGGGGGGTGACGTAGCTGGACAAATAAGCCGCGCGCCACGTCCGGTACTGGGCGGGGCTGCCGGCCAGCGCAAGGAGGGCGAGGCGGACCTGCTCATTGGAGCTGCCGCCGCCCATCATGTAGGCTTCCGGGACGAACCAGTTGCCCAGGTTCACGCCGCGCGGCGTCCACGGCGCGGACCCCAGAGCCAGGGCGGTGCCGTGGCTGTGGACGAAGCGGCTCTGCGCCCGCGCCGGCGAAGCCGCGAGCGGCAGCGTCAGAGCAGCGAGGCAAGCCAGGCAACTGCGGAGGGTCCTCTCACGGCGGGGACGGATGCCTCGGATCAACATGGGGTCGATTTTAGAGCATCCCCGCGCATTTGTCAACGCCCAGCCCTGCCACTGACGGTGCCTATTCGTAGCGGATGTCGTCGAGGTAGAACGTGACCGGCTGGCCCGTGCTCGCCAGGGTCCAAACGAAGCCGGTCTTGATCCGCGACAGGTCCACGCCGGTCAGGTCGATCGTGTACCGCTTCCAGGCGGTCGAGAGGACGGCCCGGTCCAGCTTGCCGGTCCCCGAATCGGGATACTTTTTGTCCTTGCCGAGCAGGCCGAACAGGAACGAGACCGTCTCGCCGCCCTTCGCGCCGCGCGCCCAGAACGTCAGATTCTTCGCGCCGGTCAGGTCCCACCCGCCCGGCAGATCGCCCCAGTCGTTCGCCGGGCTTTGCCAGACCACGCCGCCCCAGGCGTCGGACGCGGTGTAATTGACCTGAAGACAGGTCCTGCCGCTGTGCGGGTTGTCGGCCCACTGCGGGTCCATCTTGATCGCGCCCGCGTTGCCCATGTAACCGGACGGGGTATAAGAGTCGGCCCCGGCGGAGGTGCCGTAGAGTGTGAGCGGCAGGGCGGCTTTGCGGGCCACCGGGGCGGGCGGAGCCGCGCCGTTGGTGACGTCCAGGGAGACGTTGCCCACCGCCGCGCCGCCGCGCCCGTCGCGGACGTAGGCATACAGCCGGTAGGCCCCGCCGAACGCGGGCATCTTGACCGTGGCCGATCTGCCGTCCGAGGCGACGATGGCCTCGGGGTAGGTCGGCGGGACGGCTTCCCCGCCGCCGCCGGTGCCGTAGGTCGCCGGGTCGGCTTGAAGCACCCACGTCGTCTTGAGGGGATCGTTCTCCGGGTCGGCGGCGTCCAAAGTCGCCCGGACGGTCGCGCCGGGGGCGACCTGCCCGGACCCGTCCACGGCGAGCGTGTGGATGACCGGCGAAAGGTTCGCCGCCTTGTGGCCGGACCAGAGCTGGGTCAGCGTGTCCACCGCGCCGAGCTTGCTGCCGTCGGGGAGCCGCAGGCCGTACCAGGTGGCGGTCGCCTCCTGCTTGCTGCCCCAGGTGAAGGCGTAGGAACCGAGGGCGAGCGGCTCCGCCAGCACGGCCTTCTCGTAGGTTTCGCGGTAGCGGTCCGCTTTCTCCGTGCTGGTCAGCTCGGGGACGACCCCCCAGGCGTTTTTGCCGCTTTCCCACGTTCCGGGCGGGCCGAACTCGGTGACGACGTAAGGCTTGACGCCGCCCGCCGCCTTGTACCGCTCGCCGACCGACGGCCCGCCGCCGTAGCTGTTGAGGCCCACGACGTCGATGTCCGGGCAGTGCGCGTTGATCTGCTTGATCTTGTCCCCGCCCAGCTCGGCGATGACCGTCATCGTCGGGTGGTTCGGGTCCAGCGCATGGGCCATTCGGGCGATGTCCTCGATGGCGGCCCACATGGCGGCGTTGTCTTCCTGGCCGTTCTCCATCTCGTTGCCCAGCGCCCACATCAGCAGCGCGGGGGAGTTGCGGTAGCGCAGGATCGCCTTGCGCGCCATCTCCTTCTGCGCGGCGACCGCGCCGGCATCGTCGTAGTTGAAGCCGTGTTCCTTGTGGCCCAGCCAGATGCCCACGGTCACGGTCATACCCAGCTTCTGCGCCTCGGCGAGCTGCCCGTCCAAGTTGTCGGACCCCCAGGTGCGCCAGGAGTTCGCCCCGGCGGCCTTGAGTTCCGGCTTGGAGCCGTCCCCGCCCGCACCTTTAATGAAGTAGGGCTTGCCATTGCGGACGATCTGGAACCCGCCGCCTTTTTTCACCACCTGCGTTTTAACGACTTGTGCGGCCTCAGGCAAGGCCTCGGCCCGCACCGGGGCCTGAGTCTGCCGCGACGCGACGTAGCCCGCCGGGACCAGAACTGCGGCCAGCAGGCCGCCTGCTGCCCACCGCGCGCTCCCATTCTTCCGCGCTGTATTTTCCATCGATAAGCCTTTCACTGTCGGGGACGACGATTTAAAGAAAACCGGCGGCCTGTTCGGCAGGACCGCCGGTTCGTCAGCCGTCGCGCTTGGACCGGCGGGGACTAGGGCTGGCTGACATTAAACGTCGGCTCGGTGCCGGAAACGCCCGCCGCGTATGTATGGCCGTCCCCGCCGACGAATGAGCCGGTGGAGATCGTGGACTGCGCGCCCCAGATCGCGGAGATCCGCATGAACTTCGAGTGGCCGTCGGTGAACGAATAGTTCGCTCCGTCGATATGCCGCTTGGTGGCTAGCTCCCCCAACGTCCCCCAGTTGTAGCCATACGTGGGACCCGAGGGGGTGCAGCTCCCGTCTTTCGCCTGGTCGCTGACATGGAATTTGCAGTAGTAGCCGTTGTTGTAGGGGTAACCATTGCTGGCATCATAGGCGCTGCTGTCGCCGGTGATGATCGTGCTCGACGGCTGAACCACCGAGGCCAGGGCGACGCCGGGGCCATTATAGTTAGGGCCGGCAGCTGTGGCATAAGTGTCGCCGTGCGGAGCACCAATGATGCTGTTGTAGAAGTAGCTGGTGTAGGCCCCCGCAGTGTAGTCGATCCCCTGGTTCAGCCCCGTGAACATGGGGTCGGCGACCTGGGGGGTAGGGTCATCCGGGCAGTGAAGCACCAAGGAACTCTTGAGGAAGGGCTGGAGCGCGTCGAAGAAGCCGCGCGCGGTGCCGTTGCCAGTTCTTGTTGCGCCCGTCTTAGGGTCGGTGAACGTCCCCACGCCCGTGCCTCGGGTCGTTCCCGCAAAACCCTGGAGCGGCGGGAACGTCTCCTCGCTGTCTTGGACATACTGGAGGGTGGCAAGGCCGATTTGTTTCTGGTTGGACAGGCAGGTCGTGCGGCGGGCGTTCTCGCGGACTTTCTGGAAGACCGGGAACAGAATGGCCGCTAATATCGCGATGATGGCGATGACGACGAGAAGCTCGATGAGCGTGAAGCCTCGGCGTGCCGGGCGGTTCGGTGTCTCCATGGGTGCAGCTTTCCTTTCGGGATGACTCAGGACTTCGGTATCTCAGGTGCCGGTGATGTCGGTCAGGCCGTGTTCCCCATCACCAGGGTGACCGGCAGGCAGGTCTCGGAAGGCGCTTCGTCGAGACCGTCGATGCGCCGGATCAGGGCGTCGAGCGCGGCGGACGCCACCTCCCCCCACGGGCAGCGGAGCGTCACGAGCTGCCAGGCCGGGACTTTGTCGTCCGCGAACCCGTCGAACCCGGCCACGGCCAGGTCTTCGGGGACGCGCACCCCCTGCTCCCGGCAGGCCCGCAGCAGGTTGTACGCCGTGCGGTCGTTCCAGCACACTACGGCGCAGCCCTGCCCGAAGGCGCGCAGGCGGCCCAGCTCGGCCCGCACCTCCTCCCCCCCGATTGCGAAGACGGCGTGATTGCCCGCGGCGACTTTGTGGCGGGCGACCTCGGCCTCGAACGCCGCCCGGCGGCGGTCCACCGAGGTCAAGGGCTGATCGGGGGCCAGGAACACGAACCGCCGGTACCCCCGCCGCCACAGATGGGTCATCAGTTGGTGCATCCCATCGGCGTCATCGCAGGTGACGGCGGGCAGGTTCGGCAGGCGGTCGGCGATGGTCACGACGGGCAGCGGCGACTGCCCCAGCAGGCCGACCAAAGCGTCGTCGGCGTTCGCGTGCAGGATCAGCCCGTCGATGCGCCCGTCGCGCAGCTTGCCGTACATCTCCTCCGCCGACCGGTCGAAGCGCGCGCTGTGCAGCAGCAAGTCCAGGTCCTGCCGCTCGCAGGAGCGCTGGAGCGACCCGATGATCGTCCCGAGAAACTCGTTGCGGGCGTCGTAGTCGTGGTTCGTGTATAGCCCCACGATGTGGGTGCGTCCGCGGCGCAGAGACCGGGCGACGGCATTCGGCTGGTAGCCCAGCCGCCGCGCCGTTTCCTCCACCCGGATGCGCGTCGCCTCCGCCACCCGGTGGCCGGGGACGCCGCTGAGGATGCGCGAGACGGTGGGCTGGGAGAGCTGCAATTCCCGCGCGATGTCTTTGGCCGTCACCGGCATGGCGAACACTGACTCCTTAAGCTTGCGTATACGAATACGCAGCATTATACCCTAGTTGCACCCAATGTCAATAGTCCCAAAAAACTATTTTGCGAGGGAGGTGTTCGGGCCTGGCACCGGCTCACGACCGCGTCCGGGCGTCCCGCAGGAACTTGACGTGGCCGTCGAAGAAGGCCCGATTGCGCCCGCCGGGGTGGGCACCCGCTCCCACCAGGGCGGGGGGGACGCCGGCCGACCCTGGCTGCCCGGCGCCCGGCCCGTAGGGGTCCACGGCCAGCTCCAGGTCGGCCTCGCTCTGGGGGACCAAAGGGTTGATCGTCTTGTCGGGGGTCGGCGACGTGTTCAGCGCGGCGATGTCGGCGACGCACTGCTGCGGCAGCTTGCCCCAGCAGAGCGAGGGCTTGGAGAAGTCAGGCCGGTCGAAGCGCCAGAGCCAGTAGCGCGTCGTCAGGCCGTCCGCCGTGGTTTCTTTGACGCGCGGGTCTTCCCCCAGCGTGGTCCCCTTGATGCTGGGGCAGGACCACACGGCGTCGCCCCGGATGTAGGGGTTCAGCACGGTCGCGGCCCAGCCGCCGCGCGGGTCGGACGCGGGGAAGTTCGCGCCCCAGGGCGGCGGCAGGCTCCCCTTCAGGTCACGCCGGTCGGGCAGGCGCTCGTCGCTGTCCTGCTCGTACTGGACCATCGCCAGGCCGATCTGCTTGAGGTTGGACTGGCAGGCCGCCCGCCGGGCGTTCTCGCGAACGCGCTGGAAGACGGGGAACAGGATAGCCGCGAGAATGGCGATTATGGCGATCACGACGAGCAGCTCAATCAGCGTAAAGGCACGTCGTCTCATGGCTTTTTACTCATGGGTGTTAAACGGGATCAGGGGCGGGAAGGTTCCTGTCTACGCCGTGGCACCGCCGCACGACGAGCCGGCCCCCGCCGTGCAGCCGAAGCAGTGATCGCCCACGGCGACGGTCCGCCGGGCCAGCCGCGCACCGTCGAAGTCGCCGATGGACTGGGGCTGGCCGGGGACGAGGGGCAGGTCGAGCATCTGGTTGAAGTCGCAGTCATAGAGCCGCCCGTCCCAGCCGACGCTGACCAGCGACCGGCACATGACGCCCTGGGCCGCCGCAGGGTTGAAGGCCTGGACCAGCTTGTCCATGTACTTGTCGTAATTGCCCGTCCGCTCCAAAAAGTGCAGGAAGCGCGAGATGGGCATGTTGGTGATGACGTACAGCGAGTTGAAAACGATCCCGTGACGCTTCCAAAGCTCGCGCTTGTACTCGGCCTCGATCCCGGCCTGCGCGGGCGGCAGGAACGCCCCGGTCGGGTTGTACACCAGGTTCAGGGCCGGGCCGCCCGCCTGCCCGTAGCCCAATGAGTTCAGCAGCCGCAGGCCCTGGACGCTCAGGTCGAAGACGCCCAAGCCCCGCTGCGAGTCGGTGCGCCCGGCCAGATAGTAGGGCAGCGACGCCACGACTTCGACGTCGTTCTCCCGTAGGAATTGGGCCGTGTCCTCCTGACCCGGCTCATACAAGATGGTCAGGTTGCAGCGGTCGATGACGTGCCGCCCCAGGGCACGCGCCCCGGTCACCAAGCGGCGGAAGCTGGGGTTCAGCTCGGGTGCCCCGCCCGTGATGTCCAGCGTCTTGATTTCGGGGCATCTGCCCAGGGCGTCCAAAATCTGCCCCGCCGTCTCCCCTGTCATGACCTCAGTGCGGTTCGGCCCGGCCTCGACGTGGCAGTGCTTGCAGGCCTGGTTGCAGCGCTTGCCGACGTTGATCTGCAAGGTGTCGATGCCGCCGGCGGCCAGGGGCGGCAGGCCTGCGGCGGCGAGGGCGGCGGGGAAGCTGAGAGAGGTAGTGCGGGACATAAAGCAAAAAACTTTCTGTATGCTCTTGACACTATACCCATTTGCGCGGTACACTCATTTCGTCACTTATAGAAACGTGGAATTATGATAACGAGCGAAGAGCTGGCGACGATGTTCAAGGCGCTGGGCGACCCGACGCGCCTGCGGATTTTTGAGTTCCTGCGCGGCTGCTGCCGCCCCGTCGCCGTCGACGAAGCGGGGGACGTGCGCGTCGTGGCCGGGCCGACCGCGGGCGAGGTCTGCTGCTCGGTCACGGGCGCGGAGAAGATCACGTCCACCGTCTCGCACCACCTGAGAGAATTGCGTATGGCCGGGCTGATCACGGTCGAGCGGCGCGGCAAGAACATGATCTGCGGCATCAATCAAGCTGCCGTGGCGCGGCTGGCGGGCTATCTGGGCACACCACCCGGCACGTCCGCCGACAGCCAAGCCGACTGCTGCTGACAAAAGAAAGGAACAACAAAATGGCCGAAGCAAACTTGATGGAACGGGACGACGTGCGCGAGGTCGTGCGCCGGAAGTACGGGGAGGCGGCCCTGACGGTCCTGAACGGCCAGGGCGCGGCCTGCTGCGGCGGCAACGCGGGCGGCGGGGCGGCGGACTCGTGCTGCGGCGGGGACACGATTACGGGCGACCTGTACGACCGGACCGAGGCCGGCCAGATTCCTGAGGCCGCCCTGCTGGCCTCCCTCGGTTGCGGCAACCCGACGGCCCTGGCGACACTCGCGCCGGGCGAGGTGGTGCTGGACCTGGGCAGCGGCGGTGGGATCGACGTCCTGCTGTCCGCGCGCCGCGTCGGCCCGACGGGCTTCGCCTACGGCCTGGACATGACCGACGAGATGCTGGCCCTGGCCGAGCGGAACAAGGCCGAAGCCGGCGAGGAGAACGTCACGTTCCTGAAGGGCCACATCGAGGCCATCCCGCTGCCCGATGCCAGCGTCGATGTGGTCATCTCCAACTGCGTGATCAACCTCTCGGCGGACAAGGACGCCGTACTGCGCGAGGCGTTCCGCGTCTTGAAGCCCGGTGGTCGCTTCGCCGTCTCGGACGTCGTGGTGGAGGGCGACCTGCCCGCCGCCGTCCGCACCGACATGGAGAGCTACGTCGGGTGCGTTGCGGGCGCGCTGGAAGTCGGCGATTACCTCCAAAAGCTGGGCGCGGCGGGCTTCGCAGACGCCGCCGTCGAGCCTACCCGCCGCTACTTGTTCGCGGACCTGGAAGCCTCCGCCTGCGCTGCCGACAGCATCGCGGCCCTGCCCGCCGAGGAGAAGGCCGCCCTGGACGGCAGGATCATGGGCGCATTCATCCGCGCCGTCAAGCCCCAGGTGGAGGCCTGCTGCGGCCCCGACTGCTGCGCCCCGACGGGCCGCCCATGACCCGCCGCTACGCCGCCGTAACACTGGGGGTTCGCCGTCGCGGACCGCCCCCCGTGGCGCTTCGTCCTCCCCTGCGGGGCCGCACAGCTCGCGGGCGGCCCCGCGGCGGCAGGCCTCGTCACACTGCTCTTGGGCGGGGGTCACGGCGCGCACGTCCCCGCGCCGGGGCCTCCAGCGCGGGCGGTCGGCATGGAGGCGGCGCTGACGTTCCTGCTGATGCTGGTCATCATCGCCGTCGCCACCGACCGGCGGGCGGCTGACCCTCCGTTAATTGCTACTGCGCCGCGCACTCCTTCCCGTACAGCCATAAGAAGTTATCCACCTGCTTTAGTGTGAACTGTTGTAGGCCGAAGCGTTCCTGAAAATCCCTTACAGCCTTGACATACTGCGGGTAACTGTTCCACAGGTCATAACGGTTAAAATTGGAAAATTTGTGCTTCTTCTGATACGCCCACAACAACCCGTCAACGTAACTATCATAGATAGGGTAAGTTTCCGGCGAGTGCCAGGCGCAATACTTGCTTGCGAAGGAGTAGTTACGGCGCGTCTTTCCCTTGATTGTCACCAGTGCAATTTCATTCACAAGTTCAAGGGAGTGCTGTTCAAGTTTCCGATCGATGTCAAGGCGAAAGATGTTGTCGGCAACCTCCCGAGTCGCATAGATGTTTGTCGCATAAAGGCTGTTCAAGGCAACAACCTTTAGCAAAACTTCGTCGGCGGAGGTGTTGTTCGGGAATGTGCCGAACAGTTTAGCAAGCGCCATCTCCACGACGGCTTGATCCGTGTCAAAGCGTTGCACATAGACTAGGGCTAATTGCGGCGTCGGTAGTTGCAGGCATTGCATAGGTTAAATCCTCTCCCTCGGCTGTGGAATACTTGTCGTTCACTTTGGCGGAAAAATAACTTGACGTCAATATCTATTTTCTTCAGCCCAACAGATTGAGACATCAAGAAGCGCGGCACTCAACACAGATTGGCACGATTCCTGCACACGGTGAGCATACGGGGCAGAAACGAAAAAGCCACCCCATTGATAGTCAACGGGGTGGCTTTTCGTTTCCTGGGTCAGTGCGCCCGGCGGGACTCGAACCTGCGGCCTCTTGGTCCGCAACCAAGTGCTCTATCCACTGAGCTACGAGCGCGTAATTACCAGAAATAGTCTTGTGCCATTAAACAGCCTTTGGATTGGTTGTTTTTGGTCGGCTCAAAACGTATCGCGATCGCCGATTTGCAGTGAAAGTGTTCAGCTTCCAACCACAGGATACGGTCAATCTTCGGCAGATAGACTAAAAGAACGTCTATCTCTTCCGCCGTATAAAACTGTTTGCCTGGCTTATTGCCTCGCGTCACCTTGCGGAGGTTGAGGTAAACGCTCCCGCTCGCATTGGTGATCTTTGCGTCGGCGTATTTCACTTGCGCCCGAACCAAACGCTCGCCGCAGTCAACGATCAGGTCGTAGCGGCGGCTCGGCATGGTCGGCTGGCTGAGTGTGATGTTCCGCTCCAGTGCGAGCTGCTTGACTTTCAGCAGGGCATACTCGCCCTTGTCGTTGGTGTCCATCCCTGTGACTTCCTCCGACGTGACAGGAGCCATTATACCGGGGCGGGATACGCTTGTCAAGGAAGGAGTGGAAAAGAGTCGCACAGGGACCTGGAGGGGGTGAACCCGTTGACATCGGGTGCGTCCAATGCCATAATAGGCTAAGACAAGTCTCCGACTAAATCAGTCGGCATTAGAGAGCGTGTTTTCATGGTCGCCCCGCAGCCGCGTCATTTCGCCAACACCAAGCATCTCAAGCCTGTGCTTGCCGTACTGGCATCCCTTCTAGTCGTCGGCGTTCTCGTCTGGCAGGCGGTCACGGCGGGCGGGACGCCCGACCCCACCGCGCGGGGCATGAGCCATCCGGCGATGATCCTCAGCACCGGCATCCTGGTCTTCCGCGAAGGCCTGGAGGCCATTCTCGTCCTGGCGGCGGTCACGGCGGGCATGGCGCGCGGCGACCAGCGGAGCGGCCTGCGGGCCGTGCCGGTCGGCGCGGCCCTCGCGCTCGCCGCCTCGGTCGTCACCTGGTTTTTGGTCGCGGCGATCATCGCGCGCGTCAACGCGCCCGAACTTGCCGTCCAGGCCGGGACCGGGCTGCTGGCAATCGTGGTGCTGCTGGTCGTGATGAACTGGTTCTTTCACAAGTTTTACTGGACCGGCTGGATCGCCAGCCACAGCAGCCGCCGCAAGAAGCTGATGGAGACGGCAAGTGCGGACGGCTCGGGCACGTTCCTGGGGCTGGCCCTGCTGGGCTTTACGGCGATCTACCGGGAGGGCTTCGAGGTCGTGCTGTTTTTGCAAGACCTGCGGCTCCGGGCCGGGAGCGGGGTTGTCGCCGATGGCGTCGCGGTCGGGCTGGGGCTGACGCTGATCGTCGCCGCACTTACGTTCGTCGCACACCAAAAGCTGCCCTACAAGAAGATGCTGGTGGCGACGGGCGTCCTGCTGGGGGTCGTCCTGCTCGTCATGGTCGGTGAGAGTGTCCAGGAGATGCAGCAGGCCGGGTGGCTGGCGACGACCGGCATCGGCATTCCCCTTCCGGGCTGGCTCGGGGTGTGGTTCTCGGTCTTCCCGAACGTTCAGAGCCTTGTCGCCCAGGCGCTGGCGGCGGCCATCGTGGTCGGCTCCTACGCCGCCGTCCCGCTCGTTCGGGGGCGTCGCCCGCGCCCCCTCCAAGGGAAGGATGACGCGGAGCGTCCCGACGAGGCCGAAGCCGCGTCTTACCGGCGGCGGGAGCTTGCCCGGCGGTGAGAACCACAACAGACGGGACAATTCGGGCACGGGGCCTGCGGGACGGGCTGCGGCTGGAAGGCATCTCGCTCGCCTGGATGGCGGTCGAGGCGGCGGTCTCGGTCGGGGCCGGGGTCGCCGCCGGCAGCCTGCTCTTGGTGGCGTTCGGCGTGGACAGCGTCATCGAGATGGTCTCGGCCTCGGTCCTCTTCCGGCGTCTTCGAGGGGAAGCCGATGGTCGGCTTGCTGACGAGCGGGCAGTGGAAGCTGCGGAGCGGAAGGCGTCACGCCTCGCCGGGTATCTGCTTTACGCGCTGGCCCTGTACGTCGTCGTCCAAGCCGTGTATGGTTTGACGCACCGGCATCAGGCCGAGACGTCCTGGCCCGGCCTTGCCGTCGCCCTCGTGGCCGCAGTGGGGATGCCGTGGCTGGCGAAGGCGAAGATTCGGGTCGCGGACCGGATCGGCAGCCGCGCCCTGCGGGCGGATGCAATGGAGACGTTCACCTGCGGCACCCTGTCGTGGGCGCTGCTGGCCGGGCTTGCCGCCAACGCAGTCTGGCACTGGTGGTGGCTGGACGGCGCGGCGGCACTGGCGATCGCGCCGCTCCTCGTCAAAGAGGGCCGCGAGGCGGTCACGGACGAGTGCGGCTGCCGGGCCGAGACGCCCTTTTAGCAAGAAACTCTGATGAAGACCGACGAACAACCAGGCCGCATCCCGGCCCCGCATTCTTCCCTGCTGTGCCGCTGGTACGCGGCCCGGAAGGCGGCTACTCTGGCGGCGCGCGCCCTGGAAGCGGCCCGGTTCACGCCGGACGAGACGGGGCACACCGAGATGCCGCTGTGCGAGATGCGCCCCGGCGACTTTGGGCATGTGCTGGCGCTGCGGCTGGGTGCCGAGGTCCGCGCGCACCTGCTGGAACTGGGCTTCACGCCCGGCACCGAAGTTTCCGTCGTCCGCGTCGCGCCGCTGGGCGACCCGCTGACGGTGCGGCTGCGCGGCTACCACCTGTCGCTGCGCCGGCGCGAGGCCGAGGCGGTGACGATGCGCCGGTGCCCGCCCGGCTCCGTGTCCCCGGAGGCGGGAAGCCCGGAGGGTGAACTGCCGTGACTGCCTCCCCTGTCCCCTCCCCTATCCCGCGCCCGAAGGTAGACGCCTCGCACCCGCCGCTCTACGCCCTGGTCGGCAACCCCAACTGCGGCAAGACCACGGTCTTTAACGCCCTGACCGGCCTGCGCCAGAAGGTCGGCAACTACCCCGGAGTCACCGTTGAGAAGAAGGAAGGGCGGGTGCGCCTGCCCGGCGGCGGATCGGCTTCTCTCATCGATCTGCCCGGACTGTATTCGCTGACGCCCCGCTCACCCGACGAGGCCATCGCGCGCGACGTGCTGTTCGGGCACCGCGTCGACGTCCCCCAGCCGGACGGCATCGTCCATGTCGTGGACGCCGCAAATCTGGCCCGCAACCTCTACCTCACCGCGCAGGTGCTGGAGATCGGCCTGCCCACCGTTGTGGTGCTGACCATGACTGACGTGGCGGAGAAAACCGGGCAGGCGCTCGATCTGGCGGCCCTCGAAACCGCCCTGGGCGTTCCTGTCCGGGCCGTCCGGGCGGCGAGCGGGCTGGGCCTGGACGCGCTGCGCGAGGCGATTGCCGTGCTGCCCGTGACGCCGCCCCCGCCGCGCCGCGACTGGGCGCTGCCGACCGACGCCGAGATCGAGGTCGCCGAACTGTCCGCGATGCTGCAAGAGCGGCACGGGATGCCCCCGGCCCAGAGCGTGGCCGAGGCAACGGGCCTGCTGATGGCGGACGCGCCGCGCCCCGAGGAGGCGACGCGCTGGTCGCCGCCGGTTTGGGAGCACGTCGCCGCCGACAAGGCCGGCCTCGCGCTTCTGGGCATCGACTTCCCGCAGGCCGTCATCGAGGCGCGCTACGCCTGGGCGGGGCGGGTCGCCGGGCGGACCGTAAAGAAGCCCCGCCAGGCCGCGCCGACCTTGACGGACGCGCTGGACCGCGTCTTGATGCATCCCGTGTGGGGCTACGTGATCTTCTTCGGCGTGATGGCGCTGGTGTTCCAGACCATCTTCACCTGGGCGCAGGTCCCGATGAACGGCATCGGCGCGGCCGTCAGCGCGCTGCAAGGCTTCCTGACCCACCACCTGCCGCCGGGGGACTTCCAGGACCTGCTGGTCAACGGCATTGTCGCGGGCGTGGGCACGACGATCACGTTCCTGCCCCAGATTCTGCTCCTGTTCTTCGCCATCGCCGTTCTGGAAGACACCGGGTACATGGCGCGGGCGGCGTTCCTGATGGACAAGGTCATGTCCAAGGTAGGCCTGCATGGCAAGTCTTTTATTCCCCTGCTGTCGTCTTTCGCCTGCGCCATTCCGGGCATCCTCGCCACGCGGACCATCGACGACCGCAAATCACGGCTCGTGACGATCCTGGTGGCCCCGCTGATGTCCTGCTCGGCCCGCATCCCGGTCTATACGCTGATGATCGCGGCGTTTATCCCGAACCGGCGCGTGCTGGGCGTCTTCACGCTGCCGGGCCTGACCATGATGGCGATGTACTTTCTGGGCATGGCGGCGGCCTTCGGCATGGCCTGGCTGTTCAAGAAGACGCTGCTCAAGGGTGCCCCGCCCGTTTTCTTTCTGGAGATGCCGCCGTACCACGCGCCTAGCCCGCGCACCGTGCTGATGACGATGCTGGAGCGGGCCTGGCTGTTTCTGAAGAAGGCCGGGACCGTGATCCTGTCGGTCTCGGTCGTGCTGTGGTTTCTGTCGTCCTACCCCAAGAGCGCGCCCGGTACGCCTCCCGCGCAGCGCATGGCGCAGTCGTATGCGGGCCACGCCGGGCGGGCCATCGAGCCGGTCATCCGTCCGCTGGGCTTCGACTGGCGCATCGGCGTCAGCCTCGTCTCATCGTTCATCGCCCGCGAGGTCTTCGTCGCCTCGTGGGGCACGATCAACGGCGTCGAGGAGGGCAGCCACGGCAGTCTGGTCCAGAAGATGCGGGCGGACCCAAAGCTGTCGCCGCTGATCGCCGTCTGCATCATGGTCTACTACGTGCTGGCGATGCAGTGCCTCTCGACCGTGGCCGTGGTCAGGCGCGAGACGAACGGCTGGGCGTGGCCGCTCTTTATGACGGGCTACATGACCGCTCTCGCGTGGGCGGCGACGTTTCTGACTTACCGCATCGGCCTGGCGATGGGCTGGGGCGTCCGCTGAACGCTGTGGGGCAGGGACTTTTTCTCTGTCTCCGTCACCGATATTCCCCTACCCCAGCAGCGACGGCACTTCCCCCGTGATCGCCACCTCCACCATCGTCGGCCCTTCGGACGTTAGGCCCGCGCGCAGGGCGTCGGCCAGGTCAACCGGTGCGTCAACGCGCCGGGCGTCGCAGCCGTAGCCGCGCGCCAGCGAGACTAGGTCCAGCGCGGGCAGGTCCAGGCCGGGCACGCCGGGCGTCTTTTCCTGCGCGGCGAACGACTTCAGAATAGCGTACTCGCGGTTGGCGGGGACCACGACCAGGACGGGCAGCTTGTGCTGGGCCGCCGTGTACAGCGCCTGCACCGAATACTGGAACGAGCCGTCGCCGATCACCGCGATGACGGGTCGGCTGCGGCCCGTCTCGCGCTCGGCCAGGGCCGCGCCCACGGCGGCGGGCAGGCCGAAGCCCAGGCCGCCGCTCGCCATCGACAGGTACGAGGCGGGCCGCGTCGTCGGCAGATATTTGTGGAAGGGCACCATGTTGGAGGGGGACTCTTGCACCAAGACGGCGTCGCTGGGCTTCGCTTGGGCGAGTGCGTGGAACAAGAATGCGGGAGTCATGGGCGTCGCGGGATGGGGAACCGGCGGGGCAGGGCGCGTGTCGGGCAGGGGCCGGTCCGAGGCGGTCACGGTTTCGGCCAGCGCCTGGAGGGCCAAGGCCGCGTCGCCCAGCAGGGCGTCGCCCACCGGCGCGCGGGCGGCCTCGTGCGGGTCGTCGGTGATGTGGTAGAGGCGTGTCCCCTGTGGCAGAAAATCCCCCGACACGTAGGGGTAGTAGCGGAACACGGGGGCACCGATGACCAGGACAACGTCGTGCCCCTTCAGCTTCTCGCCCAATGGCCCGATGGCGAACGGCAGCGCACCCATGAACTGCGGGTGGTCCTCGGGGAAGCCCGCCCGCTCCGAGGCGGGGGGCGAATACACGGACGCGCGCAGCTTCTCGGCGAGCGCGACGGCCGCCTCCCAGCCCCCGCTGCGGTCTACGCCCGGCCCGAAGACGAGGGCCGGGCGGCTGCTCCCGGACAGCGCGGACGCCACGGAGGCCAGGGTCACGGGGTCGGGCGCGACGCGGCGGCTGACCTGCCGGGGGGCCGGCGCGCGGCCTGCGGGTTTGGCCCAGTCGTCCATCGGCAGGGACACGAAAACGGGGCCGGACGGCGGCTGGCTCGCGGTCGCCCAGGCGCGCAGCAGCGCAGCCGGCGCGTCCTCGGCCCGCGCTGTCTCATGGCTCCACTTGACGTAGGGCTTGGGCAGCTCGGTGGCGTCCACGTTGGTCAGCCAGGGTTCCAGCAGCAGCATCTCGCGGGTCTGCTGGCCCGCCGTGATGACCAGCGGCGTCTTGTTGTGCCACGCCCCGACGACCGCCCCCATCGCGTTGCCGACACCGGGCGCGGTGTGGAGGTTGACGAAGGCGGGCCGGCCCGTCATCTGCGCGTAGCCGTCCGCCATCGCCACGACCGAGGCCTCCTGCAAGCCCAGCACATAGGTGAAATCGTCGGGAAAGTCTTGGAGGAACGGTTCCTCGGTCGAGCCGGGGTTGCCGAAGATCGTGGTCATCCCCAGCGTTCGCAGGAGGTCAAAGGTCTGTTCGCGGATCGTGGTCATGGTATCGCCTCTCGTTCGCCCTCGAATCCTAGAGCCGTTGTACCCAAATCCCTCCGCGACCACTATGCACACGCCCCTAGGCGGGCCGCTCTTCGGCTACTTCCCCCGCGCTGGGCTGCCCCGTGACCGCCTGACCTGTGATCGCCTGCGACGCCCGATAGGCCTTCTCCTGGGCCTTCTGCCGGGCCTCCAGTTGTGTCAGGCGTTTGTCGAGGGCCTTGATCTCCGCGTCTTTTTGTGCGGTCTCGTTCTTCAGCGCCCTCACCTCGGCGGCCATCGCCCGCACCGCCGCCGCAAGATCCGCCGTGGCGGTGGAAGGCCCCGCCTGCGGGGGTGCCGGCCTGGCGGGTCGCGGGGGCGTTGGCTTGGTGGCCGCCCTGGGGGCGGGCGCGTCCTCGCGGTAACGGCCATACGCCCCGCCCGCCGAGTCTTTTTCGGCGGGGCGGGAGGTGCCCTTGGCGGCCGGCTTGCCGCCCCGCGCCTCCGGCCTGCCGGCGGGCCTGTTCGTTGACTTGTTATTTGTTGACTTGCTGTTCATGGTGTTCTTTTCTCCCGGCCAGGTGTCGTCTGCATGATGGAACAAATCGCCGGGGAAGTCAAGCCGGCCCGACTCCACGGCGGGGGCGTTTCGCAGGTACAATGCCCGCATGGACACAGACGCCTCCCCCGCCCTTGTGACTCTCGACCCCTGGCTCGCCCCCTACGAAGGTGCCCTGCGCGAGAGGCGGGCGCACTACGCCCATGTCCGCGGCTTCATAGACGAGGTCGGCGGCCTGCTCGGGCCGGTCAGCCGGGGGCACGAGTATTTCGGGTTCACGCGCGGCGAGCGGGAGGGGCGTCCGGGCGTCTGGTATCGCGAGTGGGCACCCAGCGCGCGCGGGCTGTCTCTAGTCGGCGACTTCAACGGCTGGGAACCGGCGAGCCACCCTCTGGCGCAGGACGAGTGGGGCGTCTGGAGCCTGTTCGTGCCAGATGATGCCGAAGTCAGGCCCAGCCACGGGAGCCGGGTCAAGGTCCACGTCGTCTCGGACGCGGGCGGGCAGGACCGCATCCCAGCCTACGCCCGGCGCGCGGTGCAGGACGCCGCCACGGGCGACTTCGCGGCCCAGGTCTGGCTGCCCCCCGCCCCGTATGTGTTCCAAAGCGCGCCCCCGCCCGCCGTCGGCGGCCTGCGGATCTACGAGGCGCACGTCGGCATGGCACGGGAAGAAGGCCGGGTCGGGACCTTCGACGAGTTCACCCGAGAGGTCCTGCCGCGCATCGCCCAGGGTGGCTACAACGCCGTGCAGCTCATGGCGGTTTTGGAGCACCCCTACTACGGCTCGTTCGGCTACCACGTCTCGTCATTCTTCGCCGTGTCATCGCGCTTCGGGACGCCCGAAGACCTGAAAAAGCTCGTGGACACGGCCCACGGCCTGGGCCTGCGTGTGCTGCTCGATTTGGTCCACAGCCACGCCGTCAAGAACACCCAGGAGGGCCTGAACCGCTTCGACGGCACGGACTTCCAGTACTTCCATGCCGGGCCGCGCGGCGAGCACCCCGCCTGGGATTCGCTCGTTTTCGATTATTCCAAGCCCGAAGTACAACGGTTCCTCCTCAGCAACGTCCGCTTCTGGCTCGAAGACTTCCACTTTGACGGGCTGCGGCTGGACGGCGTGACGTCCATGCTGTACCGCGACCACGGCCTGAACCGCGTCTTTTCCGGCTACGGCGACTACTTCGGGGACAACGTGGACGGCGACGCCGTGGCCTATCTCCAGGTCGCAAACGACCTGGCCCACGCGCTCCGCCCGGACGCCGTGACGGTCGCCGAGGACGTTTCGGGGATGCCGGGCCTGGCCCGGCCCGTGTCCGAAGGCGGCCTGGGGTTCGACTACCGCCTGAACATGGGCGTCCCCGATTACTGGGTCAAACTGGTCAAAGAGACGCCCGACGAGGCGTGGCCGCTGGCGCAGGTCTGGCACGAGCTGACGGGCCGCCGTCCCGGCGAGAAGCGCGTCGGCTACGTCGAAAGCCACGACCAATCACTCGTCGGCGACAAGACCCTGGCGTTCACCCTGATGGACCAGGCGATGTACGACGGCATGGGCGTGGGCAGCGGCAATATGATGGTCGAGCGCGGCATTGCTCTCCTGAAGCTGATCCGATTGCTCACCTTCAGCCTCGCGGGCGAGGCCTACCTGAACTTCATCGGCAACGAGTTCGGCCACCCCGAGTGGGTGGACTTCCCTCGGGAGGGCAACGGCTTCTCCTTTCACCACGCGCGCCGCCAGTGGTCCCTAGCCGACGACCCCGCCCTGCGCTACGGGCAGCTCGGCGCGTTCGACCGCGCGATGCAAGGTCTCGACCGCGATTTCGGCCTGCTCCTGGACCCGCTGATCGAGCAGCTCGCCCTGCACGAAGACACCCGCCAGCTCGTCTACCGGCGCGGGCCATTGGTGTTTGCGTTCAATCTCCACCCCACCGAATCCTACGCCGGCCTGCGCGTCCCCGTTCCCGACGCCGCCGACTACCACGTTGTTTTAGACGCCGACGCCATTGCCTACGGCGGCTTCGGGCGCGTCGCACCCGGCACCGTCTACCCCCTCCAGCCCGTCCCGATGTACGGGCGCGGCCAGAGCGTCCAAGTGTACCTGCCCAGCCGCAGCGCCCAGGTCCTCGCCCCGATTGCGAAAGGAGAATAACCCATGGCACAAGCGATAGCGGCACCGATTGCCGCGCTGCCCGAGGGCATGAATATCCCGCGCAAGAGATGGACGCGGGACGAGTGCCGGCGGCTCATGGAACTGGGCATCCTGGAGGAAGCGCGGTTTGAGTTGGTTCACGGGGAGATCATCCTAAAAATGACCCAGCACGAGCGGCACGTCTTCACTTGCAGGCAGGTCCAGCAGGCGCTGGCAGCGATCTTCGGGGCGGACCACGTCCGCATGGCGGCCCCGATTGCCGTGGGGGACCACGAGGAGCCGGAGCCGGACGCCGCCGTGATGACGCGCACCGGGCGCGACTACCTCCAGCGGGGGACGCCGCCGCCCCAGGACGTCCGCCTCGCCGTGGAAGTCTCCGACAGCACCCTCCGCTTCGACCGGGTGGTGAAGCGTGGGCAGTATGCCGGGGCTGACATCCCTGAATACTGGGTCGTGGACATCAACGCCCGCGCCCTGCACGTCTTCCGCCAGCCGGTCGCGGGCGACTACGCCGCGGAGGCGACCTTGACAGCGGCAGACTTGGTTGGCCCGCTCGCGGCCCCCGGTGCCGTCATCCAAGTCGCCGACCTGCTGCCGTAGGGGGGCTGCCCCGCGCCGGGCAGGCTTGCCCTGTCCCGCCCGTCTCGAGGTACAGGCGCGGCCAGAGCATCGTGGTCTACCTGCCCAGCCGCAGCGCCCAAGGCCTCATGCCGGCTACGAGAAAAGAATGACCCGATGAAGTTCATCAAGGTTCTTTTCATACCAATCATCGCCGTGGGGTGCGGTATGGCATTTGCTCTGACGCGATCACACGTCGCAGAGTCGCCGCCCAGGCTGCTGACTACATCGCTGCCCAAATCGCCGGGCAATGATCCGGTTCAGGTGTTAGACGCCGGTTCTCATTCCTCTTCCGGCGAGATTGTCTATCTGCTCAACACGCTGCCGCCTGGGCCACCCCGGCCTATCACTTACGCCCTGGTCTTCCGTCGGATCGGCGGTGGCGTTCCAGCGAGCCGCCCGCCGAGCACGGTCAAGATCACTGCCCCTTACGCAAACCTTCTGCTTGGATGCAGTTTTTCCCCAAACGGGCAGTATGTTCTCCTCAAACAAGGCCTGCCGCAAGGGGATTTCGGGCCGTACCGGATTGTCTTCTGGGACCGCAAAGCTGGGCACCTTGAGCCAGGACCGAGAGCCGCAATCAACTATCAGAAAATTGTGTGGTCGCCCACCGGCACATCCATCGCCTATACGCTGGCAAGCGCCCCGAATCGCTGGGGGGAGCAGGGCGATAAGCCAGTCAGTCTGCGCGTCTGGAACTTGAAAACCCGCAAGGACCAGTTGGTCATCAAGAACCCAGAGGAAGGCGGCTTCGCATGGACTCGACGGGGAACGCTTTTGTTTCCCCACAGAGCAAAAGATGCCAGTACGCCGGAGACGCCAGACTCGGAGCACCCAAGCGTGTACGAAGCATCAGCGACCGGCGGCAGAGCCACACAAGTCATCAAAGACGCTTATAGCCCGTTGCCCTCGCCTGACGGGAGAATTATCGCTTTCCTTGGCTGGTCAGACCCCGCGAGACGAGCAACGCAGACCCAAGAGGTTTTTGGGCTTTATCTTTTCGAGCGGAAGACAGGGGCGCGGCGTCTCATCCACGCACTCAGGCCCGAAGAGGCTCCCGACACCGTTCTGTGGTCCCAGAACGGCAAGACGTTGTACAGCATACAGAACATCTATAACGACGCTCATCCGCCGTTTGTGACGGGCCACGACCCGGATTATCCCGGCAGCGGTCAAGGCCGAATACGCGCCGTGGATGTCGCCACGCTCAAGCAAACGGCTGTGGCAACGCTGTCGGCGACCGATGCAATGGCAAGGCCTGATCCCGAATCGCAGTTTGCTTTCAAAGGTGCCTCTGCGGACGGGAGATTTTTATCCGTGCTTGCCAACGAGCTGCGGGACGACGGCCCTACGGTGGGCTATCTGAGAGTCATTCACACCCTCTACTCGGTTGATTTGCGTTTGCACTCAGCCCGCCCCCTGTGGACGACCGGCAAGACCGAGGGCATAGATTGGCGCGAAACAGCGCCCGTGTTTGCTGGTGTCAAGAAACAGAAATCTAGCCAGTAGGCCGGCCCTTCAATGGCAGCGCCCAGGTCCTCGCGCCGACGCCGAGAGGGTAATGAATACGTGCAACTTTCCCGCCCCTCGCGGTTCTAAAAGATCAGAAAGGGCAGACACTCGCCCTTCACTGACCCAAGCAGAGGAAACAAGCCATGATCGTCGTCACGACGCCCGATGTCGCCGGGCAGCGCGTCCAGAAGACGCTGGGACAGGCCTTCGGCGTGGTCGTCCGCAGCCGGGGCATGGGCGGTAACATCATGGCGAGCCTGCGTTCCGTGGTCGGCGGGGAGATCACCGAGTACACCGAGATGCTGGAAGAGGCGCGGCGGCACGCCACCGACCGGATGGTGCAGAACGCGGCGGCGATGGGGGCCAATGCCGTCGTCGCCATGCGTTTCGATTCGTCAGAGATCGGCCAGACCATGAGCGAGATCGTCGCCTACGGCACCGCCGTCGTCCTGGCACCGGAGGGTTAAGCCGATGGAAAGACCACCGATGCGCCGCGCGTCCCTCCTGCGCGTGTCCCTGCTGGCCGTGGGCGGCCTAATGCTGCTGGGAGGACTCGTCCTCTTCACGCGCGCGTCCCAGACGTGCGCCGCGCTTTATCTTGCCGTTTACGGCCTGGTCATAGTCGGCAGCCTGTTGGCAGAGCGGCACCGCTACGCGCCGCCCCTCGACCGGACGCATGGCACATGGGAGCCGACCGGCGAGCGGTTCGTGGACCCGACCTCGGGGCAAGTGGTGGCCGTCTACTTCAACCCCGAAACCGGCGAGCGCGACTACCGCCCGGCCTGACAGGGATATAGTGATGATGACGCGGATAAAATCAGCCTTGCGCGAGTTATTGAGCAACTGGCTCTAAGTGTGGGTTCTTGCATTGAGCTTTTGGGGGTTGGGATCGACATTCGACGTCAGGGCTTTTCTTGCGCTCCGGCACGGCCTCCACCTCAACGGCGTGGTGACGTGGTACGGGCGCGGGGATGGAAACGTTCAGCAGTATTATCTCTCTACGCTGATTATCTATAGTCTGCTGTGGTGCTTAGGCGGCCTGGGCTTGTTGCTGGCGGGCTGGATTCACAACCGCCCGCGTTCTGCCTCCCAGCAGCAAAAGCAGGGACAGATTCCGAAGCAGGGGCATTAGGAGATCATGCCATGCAGGTTCATAACATTGGTCTTCTTGCCTTCGGCATTTTCACCGTGGGCGGAGGCATACTGATGCTGGGCTTCAGCTTGCATACTCTGCTGAAGACAGGGCGGCTAAAAGACTATCAAGACAAGAAGGCACTTTTGTCTGCGTTCGTGTTCATCGCTTACGGCATCTGGCACACGAGCCGCGCCTTCGATATGCCGCATCACGAGTCTCACCGGACTTTCATCATCAGTCAGGTTTTTCTGCCACTCGTTGTTGTCGCGTTAACACTCACGTACCTGTTGAAGCGGACACAGAAGAAGGCGGCGGCTACTGAACAGGACCACGGCGCGGGTTCGCCCGGTTCCGGGTATCATTCTCCGCAATGAATACCTACGACACCATCAACGCGCACGACTGGGAGACGGTCGCGCCGCATTTTGACGCGCTGGCGGGCGAAGACCTCACGGCGCAGGACGTGGCGGGCTGGCTGGGGCGGTGGAGCGACCTGGAAAAAGTGCTGGGCGAGGCGGGGGCGAAGGCTTCGCGCGCCAAGTCCGAGGACACGGCGGACCAGGCCGCTCAGGCGGCGTACCTGCACTACGTCCAGCAGATCATCCCCCGCTGGACCGTGGCCGCCCAGGCGCTCAAGACCAAGCTGCTGGCCGTGCCGGGCTACGAACCACAACCTGAGCACGCGCAGTTCCTGCGCCGCCTGCGCTCCGACGCGGACCTATTTAGGGCCGAGAACGTGCCCCTTCAGGCGCAACTCCAGACGCTGGGCAACGAGTACGACACGCTGACCGGGCCGATGACGGTGACGCTGGGCGGCGAGGAGGTGACGCTTCCCCGCGCCGAGCAGGCGCTTTTGGACCCGGACCGGGGCGCGCGCGAGCGGGCGTGGCGGGCCGTGCAGGAGCGCTGGCTCCAGGACCGGGAGCCATTAGACGACTTATATTTACAGATGCTGCCTCTGCGGCGTCAGCTCGCCGAGAACGCCGATGTGCCCGACTATCGCGCCTATATGTGGCGCGCGCTGAAGCGGTTCGACTACACCCCCGCCGACAGCCAGGCGTTCCATGAGGCCATCGAGACCGAAGTGGTCCCGCTGGCCCGGAAGATGCTGGACGCACGCCGCGCGGCCCTGGGCGTCGAAACCCTGCGCCCGTGGGACCTCTCGGTAGACCCGCACGGGCGGACGCCGCTGCGGCCCTTTGCCGATGTGGCCGAGCTGGAAGAAGTGACGAGCCGCATCTTCGCCCGCGTGGACCCCGCCCTGGGCGCGGACTTCGACAAGATGCGGGGCGGGTTTTTGGACCTCGATTCGCGCAAGGGCAAGGCACCGGGCGGCTACTGCTCGTTCTTCCCCCAGACCGGCCTGCCGTACATCTTCATGAACGCGGTCGGGACCGAGGGCGACGTGCGGACGCTGCTGCACGAGGGCGGCCACGCCTTCCACGGGCTGGCGTCGAGCGCGACCCAGCCCTTGCTGTGGAACCGGGGTGCCCCGATGGAGTTCAACGAGGTGGCGTCGATGGCGATGGAGCTGCTGGCCCTGCCCTACGTCGGCAAAGAAGAAGGCGGCTTTTACGCGCCCGATGAGGCGGCCCGCGCCCGGCAGGAGCAGATGGAGCGCATCGTGCTGTTCCTGCCCTACATGGCCGTGGTGGACGGCTTCCAGCACTGGGTCTACGCCCACGCGCCCGCCGGTGTCACCGCCCGCGACATGGACGCCCACTGGGACGAGTTATGGGCGCGCTTCATGGGCGGGGTGGACTGGTCGGGCCTGGACGACGAACGGGCCTCGGGCTGGCACCGCAAGCTGCACATCTACCAGGTGCCGTTCTACTACGTCGAGTACGGCCTGGCCCAGATTGGCGCGGTCCAGGTCTGGCGCAACGCCCTGTCCGACCAGGCCGATGCCGTGCGCCGCTACCGGGGCGCGCTGGCCCTGGGCAACACCCGCCCCCTGCCCGACCTGTACGCCGCCGCCGGCGCGCGCCTGGCCTTCGACCGCAAGACGGTGGGCGAGCTGATGCGGCTGGTGGAGCAGCACGCGGGGTAACGCGCGGAGGCGCAGGCTCCAAATGGTTTTCAACCGCTCGTGCAAATCCCCCACTCTAAACGCCCGCCCGGCGCGTATTTCGGCTATAATAGCCGCATGAATGCTCCGTCCCCGCGCAACTCGTTCCCCCGTAGCCCGGCCCGCTTCGCCGCGCTCACCCTCGCCCTGACCGCAGGGCTTGCGGGGTGGAGCCTGACGCACGGCCAGCAGAAAAGCGCGGCGGGCAGGAACGTCGCCCTGCCCGATAGGCCGGACGGCGGCGGGACGGGGACGCGGCTGCCGAACGGCTGGCACATCACGCCCGCGGGCAAGGCCATCCGGCTGCCCGGTGACCTGCCGCTGAAGATGGTGTTCAGCCCCGGCGGCAAGTACCTGCTGGTCAACACGGGCGGCTGGCATGACCACGGCGTCAGCGTCATCGATGCGGCGACCAACACTCTAGCGCAGAGCGTGGACGTGGACAAGGACTGGGCCGGGCTATGCCTAGACCCGTCGGGCCACACGGTCTTTGTCGCGGCGGGCCAGGGCGACACGCCGTTTTATTTGGCTCAGGCGGTCAAAGACGGCCAGCCGGCCCGGCGGATCGCGTCGCTCCAGCAAACGGTGTTGCGGCTCGGCTTCGCGGGCGGGCGGCTGACTCTCCAGCCCCCGCTTTCGGTCCCGGCCCTAGACGGCAAGGAGCGGTGGACGGCGGGCCTGGCGGCGGGGCGTGACGGGGCGCTGTACGTGGCCGAGGTCGAGGGGGATGTCGTCTACAAGCTCACCGGCTCGCCTGCCACGGTCGCCGCCACGGCCCACGTCGGCTATCACCCCTACGCGGTCGTGCCGTCGCCCGACGGCAAGACGCTGGCCGTGTCCAACTGGGGCGGCGAATCCGTCAGCTTCTTAGACACGGACACGCTGCGCGAGAGCGTCCGCGTGACGGTCGGCAGCCACCCGAACGAGATGGTGTGGGGCCGGGACGGGCGGCTGTTCGTCGCCAATTCCGCGAGCAACAGCGTCAGCGTCGTCTCCCACGGGTCCGTCGTCGAGACGATCAAGACGTCGCTCGACCCGCACGACCCCATCGGCTCCACGCCGGACGCGCTGGCCCTGTCGCCGGACGGGCGGACGCTGTACGTCGCCAACGCCGACAACAACGACGTGGCCGTCATCGACGTGTCCCGCCGCGAGTCGCGCGTACTCGGCTTCATCCCGACCGGCTGGTATCCCACGGCTCTTGCGATGGCCCCCGACGGCAGGACGCTCTACGTCGGCACGGGCAAGGGGCTGGGGTTCCGGGGCAACCCGGCGGCGACCACGCCCTACACGCGGACGCAGCCCGTGGACGGCCTCAAGTACGACTACATCGGCGGCGTCCTGAGCGGGGCCGTCTCCGCCGTGCCCGTGCCGAGCGCCGCCACGCTGGCCGCCTACACCCGCCAGGTGTATGACAACACGCCCGGTACGGGCAACGTGGTCTTTGAGGCGCGGAGCGCGAGGAGCGTATCTGCCCTGCGGCATATCAAGCACGTCGTCTACATCATCCGCGAGAACCGCACCTACGACCAGGTGTTCGGGGACATTGCGGCGGGCAACGGCGACCCGAATTTGACCGTCTTCGGGGCGCAGACGACACCCAACGCCCACGCGCTGGCCGCGCGCTCGGTCCTGCTGGATAATCTGTATTGCAACGGCGAGGTCTCGGAAGACGGCCACAAGTGGTGCGACGCCGCCTACGCCACCGACTTCATCGAGAAGGCCTGGCCCAACAGCTACAGCGAGCGGGGCGAACCCGATTCGGACGACCGGCTGACCGACTCGCCCGCAGGTTCGCTGTGGGACAACTGCCGCCGCCACGGGCTGACCTACCGCTCCTACGGCGAAGCCGTGGACTTCAAGGCCACGCCCAACGCCCCGCCGGTCTTCACCGGAGACAAGGGCCTGGCCGGCCACGTCAACGCCGCCTGGTCGCAGCTCCCCTTCGGCACGGGCCGGGACACGGCCCGCGCCCAACTCTTTTTGGGGGAGATGCACGACGGCGAGAAGACCGGCCAGTGGCCGCAGTTCATGGTCATGTCGCTTGGCGAGGACCACACCAGCGGGCTGAAAGCGGGCGCGTTCACGCCGGTCGCCGCCGTGGCCTCGAACGACCAGGCGCTGGGCCAGATCGTTGAGGGCGTGTCCCATTCGCGCTTCTGGGACAGCACGGCCATCTTCGTGATCGAGGACGACGCCCAGGACGGCCCGGACCACGTCGACGCCCACCGGACGGTCGGGCTGGTGCTCTCGCCCTACGTCAAGCGCCGGTCCGTGGACAGCACCCAGTACACGACCGCCTCGTTCGTCCGCACCATCGAGCTGATTTTGGGCCTGCCGCCGATGACCCAGTTCGACCGCGCGGCGACGCCGCTCTTGGGCTGTTTCACCGACCGCCCGGATTTGACCGCCTACACGAACATCGGCCCGCGCGTCGATCTCGAAGCCAAGAACCCCGGCAAAGGGCCGGGCGCGACCGCCTCGGCCCGCCTGGACTTCTCCGGGCCGGACCGGGCCGACCCGGACGCCCTCAACGCCATCCTGTGGCACGCCCTCAAACCCGGCGTCCCCCTGCCCGCCCCGGTCCGCAGCGCCCGCCGCTAGCGTCACCCTGCCGCCGGGAGCGGGAGGGTGAAGCGGAACGTGCTGCCCTCGCCGGGCGCACTTTCGACTTCGATGTGACCGCCGTGCGCCTCGACGGCCAGCTTGCAGAAGGTCAGGCCCAGGCCCGTGCTCATCGTGCGCCCGCCCCGGCGCGAGGCCACCTGGCCGAACTTCTCGAAGATGCGCCCGAAGGCCTCGGGGGGGATGCCCTCGCCCGTGTCGCTGACGGAGAACACCACCGACCGACTCCCCTCCCCGTGATACGCCTCCACCGTCACCGCCCCGCCCCCAGGCGTGAACTTGATGGCGTTCCCCAGCAGGTTCACCAGCGTCCGGCGCAGCTTGTTCTCGTCGCCCCTGAGCGGCGGCAGGGCGGGGCCGACCCGCCGCACCAGTGTCAGCCGCTCGCTCTCGGCCAGCGAGGCGACCTGGCCCAGCGCGGCGTCCACGAGGCCCGCCACGGACAGCGCGGCGTAGTCCAGCGCCATCGTGCCCGACTCGAGCTTCTCCACGTCCAGCAGATCGTTGATCATGCCCAGCAGCGTCTCGCCGCCGACCACGGCGATGCCTATCATCTCCCGCTGGCCTTCGTTCAGGTCCCCGACCACCTCCAGCGTCTGCATCCCCGCGATCACCGACGTCAGCGGCGTCCGCAGGTCGTGGATGATCATGTGGGTCAGGTCGTCGCGCAGCTTTTCGAGTTCCTGTAGCCGCCGGTAGCTTTCCTGGAGTTCCGCGGTGAAGCGCCGCTCCAGATCGTGGACGCGCCGCCGCTCGGTCACATCCTCCAGGGCCAGCACCAGCAGGTCGGTATGATTGCCTGCCCGCAGCTCGCGGGCGTTCAGCAGCATGACCTTACGACCGATAGAGGGGAAGTCGTGTTCTATCTCGTAGTCACTGAACACGGAACTCTGCGGCACGATGTCTTCGAGCAGTGTCCGCAGGGCCGGGATGTCCCACTGGCCGTTGCCCAGCTCATAGATCAGCCGGCCCTCGGTCTCGTCGGAGGAAACGTGGAACATTTGGTAAAACGCCCGGTTGGCGCTGCGGACGCGCAGCGTCGGGTCCAGCATCAAGAGCGGCTCGCGCACCGTGTCCACGATGTTCTGCGCGTAGGTCTCGATGTCGGCCAGCAGGCGCTCGGCCCGCCGCCGCTCGGTCACATCCTCTAAAGCCAGCACCAAGAGTCCCGTGTGATTGCCCGCGCGCAGCTCGCGGGCGTTGAGCAGCATCACGCGCCGCCCGATGCTGGGGAAATCGTGTTCCAACTCGTAATCGTTGAAGACCGACTTTTGCGGGATGATGTCTTCCAGCAGCGTCCGCAGGGCCGGGATGTCCCACTGCCCGTTCCCTAGCTCGTAAATGAGGCAGTCTTCAGTCTCTTCCGGGGAAACGTGGAACATTTGGTAAAACGCCCGGTTGGCGCTGCGGACGCGCAGCGTCGGGTCCAGCATCAAGAGCGGCTCGCGTACCGTGTCCACGATGTTCTGCGCGTAAGTCTCGATCTCCGCCAGCAGGCGTTCGGCGCGGCGGCGCTCGGTCACGTCCTCCATCGCCAGTACTAAAAACTCGGTGTGGTCACCCGGACGCAGTTCGCGGGCGTTGAGCAGCATGACCTTGCGCCCGATGGTGGGAAAGTCGTGTTCCAGCTCGTAGTCGTTGAAGACCAGGCTCTGGGGGATGATCTCTTCGAGCAGCGTCCGCAGGGCCGGGATGTCCCACTGCCCGTTGCCCAGCTCGTAGATCAGCCGGTCCTCGGTCTCCTCGGGCGAGACGTGGAAGGCCTGATAGAAAGCCCGGTTGGCGCTCCGCACACGCAGGGCGGCGTCGAGGATCAGCAGCGGCTCGCGCACCGTGTCCACGATGTTCTGGGCGAAGCTTTGGATGTCGTCAACCAGTGGTTTCCGCTGTCTCATAAACCCTCATCGCGCCCACGCGCCGCCGCTCAGGGCAGTCTACCTTATTCAGCAAACTTTCCGATAAAGCGTGAACCTTCCTGTCATTAGTGTCTGATTTCGCGGCCCGCAGGGCAATCCCGTAACAATGCCGGAAAGCGCGGCGCGCCCTGTTGCGGCCCGGCCCCGCGCCGATAATCGCGGCATGGCTACCCCGACACCGACCACCAAAGCGACCCCCAAATCCGCCGCCGTGCCGCCGGACGAGACCGTGCGGCAGATCCCGCTGGACCAGATTGTCACCAACAAAGACCAGCCGCGTAAGTCGTTCTACCAGGACACGCTGGACGAGCTGGCCGCCTCGATCAAGGAGCGCGGCGTGCTGGAACCCATCGTCGTGCGCCCGTTCGGGGGTAAGTTCCAGATCGTCATGGGCGAGCGCCGCTTCCGGGCCTCGGGGCTGGCCGGCAAGGCCACCATCCCGGCCCTGGTCAAAGAGATGAGCGACGAGGACGCCCACGCCGACGCCCTTTTGGAAAACTTCCAGCGCGAGGACATGAACCCGGTCGAGAAGGCGCGGGCGATCCAGGGGCTGCTGACGTTCATGTCGTGGGAGAAGTGCGGCAAGACGCTGGGGGTGTCGGAAACGACCCTGCGCCGCTCGCTGGAGCTGTTGGAGCTGCCACCGTTCGTGCAGATCGAGCTGACCCTGCGCGACCCGCAGCCGGGACAGATTCTCTTGACCGAAGGCCACTGCCGCGCCCTGGGCGCGCTGGCCCACGACCCCGCCTCGCAGAAGCGCATGGTGGACAAGATCAAGATCGAGAAGCTGAACGTCGGGGACTCGGAGAAGATCATGGGGGCCATCGTCAAGCACCCCGAGAAGCGCGAGGCCTTCCTGCGCGTCCCGCTGGCGATCACCGAGCAGCTCCTGAAGACATTGGGGGCGCGGGCCGAAAAGGCCAAGCCGTACCGCCCGCAGACCGCCGAGCAGCACATGAAGGCCATCGACAAGGTCGGCCAGCAGCTCGGCGAGCTTCTGGACGAGCGCGTCATCGAATATCTGTCCGCCGTGCAGATGAACCAGATGCTGGCGACCTGCGCGGAGCTGGGACGCGGCCTGGACGAGTTCAACCGCAAGATAAGACTGGCCCTGAAGTCCAAAGAATACGGCTTCCAGGAGACCTACATCCACTGCCCCCTGTGCGGGCGCGTGGAGCTGGTGGGCAGCCTGCGCTGCTCGGTCTGCTGGACGATCCTGCGCCGCTGCTACGACTGCGGCAACTACGACCGGACCCAGGAGAAGTGCGCCGTCAACGGCGGCCGCGTCTACGTCGCCGAGGCCGAAAGCCCCAAAGAATACTCCAAAAGCTACAAGTGCCCCGACTACAAACCTAAATACGACGCCCAGGCCGTGAAAACATTGAAGATGGCGGCATGAGTGCCGACCTCTGGCCGGCGACCGACACGAAAAACGCGCCCCTGCCTGGGGGCGCGTTTTTGCTTTCGGAGCGCGGCTGCTCGACGGAAGGCCGGAGGTTCACTCAATTCCTGCTGGCCGTCACCTGACCGCCATTGTCGGTATCCCGTTCGGCGGCCTTGTCGGCATCCATCAGAGTCTCGTAGTCCAGGTTTTTTCCCACTCGCACCGTCGAGCCATGCGGATCGGTCATGGTGAAATCCACCTCATCGGCTAGCCCCTCCAGCAGGAACAGCCCGTAGCCGCCCGCTCGGCCCTTTTACCGTCGGGGCGCGATGTGCCGACAGGGGGCATATCCCTCCGGACAAATCCTTGCCCTGTGTCCGTCACGGTGATGTGTCTTGTCGAGGGCCGAGGCGGAACGGCTGGCTTTGGGTACACTGGGGGCATGTTAGTGCGCCCGCTGTTGACGGTCTTGCTCCTGCTCCTCGCGCTGCCCGTGTGCGCGTCCGCAGCCTCCCCGCCCCCACCGGCCGCCTTGCAAATCGAGCTGGGGGAGCGGCGGTTCTTTGCGCTCGGCGTGGCGCTGGCGCGGGGCGCGTTCGCCTACGCGGAGCTGGCGAAGGGGGCGAAGGTCGTGGCGAAGACGCGCAGCAAGCTCGCGCAGGTGGGGCAGCTCGGGCACCTGGAGCCGACCGCCCGGCGCAACCGGCTGGCCGCCCGCGACGGGCTGGCGGAGGCCGAAGAACTGATGCGGGCGCTGCACGCGCCGCCCGACGCCCTGGCCCCGGTCAGCCGCGCCCATACGCGGCTCATCGGCGACCTGCCGCTGACGTCCGACGCGAAGCCGCTGGCGTTCTTCAACGGCGGCGCGGCCCGGACGCTGTCGTCGCTGGGCGAGTTCGACGCGCTCTCGTCGCTGCCCGAGGACCCGGCCCTGCGCCGCTGGCTGGACGGGGCGGGTGTGCCTCGGGGGTTGGCGGTCTGGTACGGCGAGGGGGAGATCGCGGGCCTGGCGCAGATCGCCGCCGCCCAGCAGATGCCGGACTTGCTGCCGCCCGCCGAGCAGCTTGCGACGGACCTGCGCGGCCTGCGGGACTGGCTCGCGCTGCGCCTGCCGGACGAGTCCTCGCCGGAGCAGGCGGCGCTCCAAGGTGCGCTCGAAACCTTCCTGGCCGACGCGGCGCGCGGGGCCAGGCTCGGCGTCAGGTCGCACCGGCCATTGACCTCGGCGCAGCTCCAGGCGCTCGGCGACATCAGCCGCCGGCTCCAAGAGCAGGTGCTCGGGCCGGGCATGGACGCTCCGAAGACCGCTTCGCGCCCCTGAAACCCTTTTCATCCCCTGGTTGTTTCTGAAACAATCTCCATACACGTATCTCGTTTGCCGCGTTGAAACACCTAAGAGCTTCGTCACCGCGTGTTTATGACGTTCCAGTCGCATACGCGACGACGTTTCAGAAAAATAATTTGTTGTTTCTGAAACTAACGCTTGACAAATGGGTGGGCGCGTGTTACAATGGGACCATGAACAGCATCCGGGAGGTCGCAAAGCAGGCCGGCGTTTCTGCGGCAACCGTCTCGCGGGCCTTCAACACGCCTGAGCTGATCAGCGAGACGACCCACAAGCGCGTGCTGGAAGCCGCCGACCGGCTCGACTACCGGCCGCTGCGGGCGCGGGTCCGCAAGGCCGGCCCCGCCGCCCAGGCCGCCGCACCCGCCGAGACGTTCATCGGCTTCCAGTTCTTTTCCGCCTCGCCGGGCGACCTGCTCCAGGCCAACGCCTTCTACGCCCCCATCCTGGCCGGCGCACAGGCCGAAGCGTCCGCCCTCGGGATGCACCTGCTGGTACACACCACCGACCGGCACCAACTGGCGCACGAACTGCCGCGCATGATCCGCGACCAGACGGTCGGGGGGATGCTGCTGGTGGGAACGGCGGACCCCCACCTGCTGTCGCAGTTTTTGGAGCGGGTCCCGCAGATCGTCCTGGTGGACCAGCCCGACCCCTCCGGGCGGCACGACTCCCTGACCACGGACGGGCTGGGCGGGGTGCTGGCGGCGACCAACTATCTGTTCGCACTGGGCCACCGCCGGATCGGCTTCCTGCGGGACAACCCCGACGTGCCCACCTTCCAGGACCGCCTGCGCGGCTTCGTCTGCGCGCACTTCGAGGCTGGGATCGCGCTTGACCCGCGCCTACTCGTGACGACGCGGGGCGAAGGGGAAGTCCCCGCGGCCCTGCACCTCCTGCTGACCGCGGCGGACCGACCGACGGCGATTGTCGCGGCCAACGACACGCTGGCCTACGCCGTCATGCAGGCCTGCCGCCGACTGGGCCTGCGCGTCCCCGAGGACGTCAGCCTGATCGGGTTCGACGACATCGAGTTCAGCGCGCAGGCTTGGCCGCCGCTCACGACCGTGCGCGTCCAGAAGGAGCAGATCGGCAGGCTGGCCGTCAGCCGCCTCCAGGCGAGGCTCCAATCTGCCGCCGCGTCGCCGGACGAGATGCCGCCCGTCTCGATCGCCGTCCCCGTGTCTCTCATCAAGCGGCAATCGTGCCGCCCGCCGTCCTAGTCCGCCCCGAAAAGAAAGCAGAGGAAACGCAATGCAACGGAAGCAAGGCTTCACCCTGATCGAGCTGCTCGTCGTCATCGCCATTATCGCGATTCTGGCGGCCATTCTGTTCCCCGTGTTCCAGAAGGTCCGCGAGAACGCCCGCCGCACCGCCTGCCTGTCCAACCTAAAACAGGTCGGCCTGGCCGTCACCCAGTATTACCAAGACTCCGATGAGAAGGGGCCGAGCGGCTGGGACCCCTATGGCCGGTGCAGCGGCTGGGCCTGGCAGGTCTATCCCTACATCAAGAGCACCGGCGCTTTCCGTTGCCCGGACGATGCCGGCGGTTCTGTGGGCGGTTCCTCCTACGGGATGAACGCCAACCTAGCTAAGAGACTGTATAAAAAGTTAGTCAGGTGCTAATCTTCTGACCATGAGGGCAGACATAGCAATCTGGATGAGGGCCTCGCTGGATGCAGGCCGCTCTTCATAATCTTTGGCGAGGCGGCGTTGCT
>JAABUZ0100001009.1_pt1 | contig 58068 bp, 63 predicted proteins | sample 5562091 | NCBI WGS metagenome assembly JAABUZ01 (sample SAMN12813069, study PRJNA571459) | rock metagenome | isolation source: Antarctica rocks | place: Antarctica: Victoria Land, Linnaeus Terrace sud | collected 2015-12-21 | reverse complement strand
TGTTCTTTATGCAGAACGACTGAGCTGCATGACTGTCATCAGCTGAATTTGTCATCAACAATCACTTCTTCGAAAGCACTCAGTGCACGTCGTTTCTAACTAACTTCGAACAGCATTCTCGAATGAGGTTGAAATCAAAGAAGACTCAGAAGAACGTTATTGAACATTCAAAATGAATACATGTCGATCTGTTTGTTCAGAAAATGAATCGAATCAATGAAATTCTGCGAAAACAAATGATCTTAGCTCAAGCATATCAGAAACAATTCGCTAATGTTCATCAACAACACGTTCTCAAGTATGCAATTAATGATATGATTTGATTAGATGCTCGCAATCTGATGATTCATCGACTCAGCAAGAAGTTATTTAATAAATTCGAGAGATCTTTCAGAATCATCAAAATTGTTAGTTCTCATTCTTATCAGCTAAAGTTGCTTGATGACTGATTCTGTTTCAACGTCTTTCATACTTATCTGCTTCATTCTGCGATCAACGACTTCTTATCTGAACAAATATCTTTCGCGTCGTTTTCAATGATCTTTGTCGAAGAAGTACTTAGCTGAAAGATGAACGAAATATTGAACTTTCGAGTAAAAAACTCTCAGCTAGAGTATTTAATTAAGTGAACTGAAATAGAAGAAAACAGTTGAGTAAAGTTTGCAAATGTGATGAATGTCATCGAAGTCATGAACGTCTATCACGCTCGAAATTTTGATCGTTCAAGTAAGAATTCATGAATTGCTTACGTGCAAGAAAGCAACGACTCTGAATATAAGTCAGAGAATTAAAAGTCTCGCAGAAGCTTCGACTTCAAAAAGAAAAATTTATTGTCATGATTTTAGCATGTGTTACTTGAAAAATGTTGGGAAAAGAGATGTTAAATCACTTAGATAATGTTGAACAATATTATAGATGATGATAGACGTGAGATTATCAGTGATGTTATGAAAATCTCTCGATATGAATGATACTCAGCGTTTATGAGGTATAAGAACATCTGAATGATCTTTTTCTTTTCTTTCTTCTTCGTGCAACATCTTGTATTTAAAATCTAGTTATTAGAATTTCATTCTGATTTCATTCAGCTCTCAATTCATGACAGCATAGAAATCTCATTTCATATGATTAAAATCATACATTTCAGTAAATTGACAAGCTTTGAGCGTGCAGTGATGAAACAGATGAATGTATCATGATAAATAATAGAAATCTTGAAATAAAATGTGATGTTCTTTCATCAAGCAATAACTGAGCTGCAATGCTTGTGAAGATCATGCACAGAATGATCTTTGTCTGCGCTTGAAAGTGATGACACAGACACTCATATAAAAATGTCTTTTCAATGTTTGCAGAGTCGTGAATAAAAAAATGTGCAGTCTTGAGCGAGTCTGTAATGACTGAAACGATACTGTTAAAGACTTGACATTGTTTCTCATTTAATTAAACAATCTTTGCATCTTATAATTTGATTTATTCAATTTGATCATACTCAAGCTCTGTGAAAATCAGAAGAGAAACAATATTATTGAATCAATTTAAGATTAATGCAGATAGACTGAAATCTGCAAGAGTCTTATCATATCGTTGCAACATTTTTGCGATCAGATATAATTCATAATCAAGATGTAAATTCTTGAAATTAATTGATATGAAAGAAAATTCATGCATACAACAAGATAAATCATCGCAGAGATCGACACAAAATCTGTTTCATAATGCACATGAATCTGCAAGATCATTGTGCATCAGAGCAATCATGAACAAACTTCGTAAAGATGAATTCATAAAGAAATGTACAACTTCAATGAAACAACTAATTCACTCATCATCATCTTCAAGCAGACGCAGAGCAGTACAGACGAAGTGATAAGTGAGATGCAGTACTTCGTCAACAGTGCGTATATCATTAAAGCTTTGAGCATCTCATACAATCATTAAAAAAAGTCGTAGATAATGTTTTTCTTTCTGCATTGAAGTGAAATGATACATACAATCAATTGTCATATCTTGTTGTCTTGATGTTCAGCATCATTGTTTTCTTTTTGACTGATAAATGTAATGAGTTGAAAACTCTTGATACAGAAGTGCATGTTCATTTGAATGTTGTTGATTATATTGAAATCACGCAGTAAGCGTTGTTTCGATCTCGTTCAGAATGATTTATATTTGTTTCGCTGTAACATTCTTCAAAAAATACATTGATTGCTCATCAGAAAGATGCATGATCAAATGCATAATGAAAAAATTCTCAATATGACTGCAAAACTCAAACAGATTTCACGCAGTCTGATTCAAAGAAATATAATGATCATTCAAGTGACATGTGATCTCATTCAAATTATTCTTTAACTTCATGATTGTTTAATCTTCTTCTTTGTACATGTATTTGTGAATGTACTTGATGATCTGTATAGACTTGCAGATTTCAACATTAATATGTGCACTATATTTACAAATCAGATAAGAGTTGTACAACATCATTTATGTGTTATTCAAATGAACATCTTTATCATTTATATGTTTCATTCAAATATGATTATTCTGACATTTTCTGTACAAAGAATAGTCGTTGAATTGAATCATGATTTCGATTTGATATGATTTTAAAAACTTCTTTTCACAGATTCATTCAGAATCTTTTAAATTATCTTTCATGCATGATGCAGAAAAATTTCAAATGTTGCAAGAATCATGCATCAGTTGATTCTTGACGATGCGTTGTAAAGATTCATTCAGATCAATATTGAGATTCAAAAGCTTTGCACAGATCAGTTCATTCACGCAAGCTCGTTCAAGAAAGTTATTCTCTCAATGCAGAAACAGTAAGATATGTATATGAAATAATTGTGTTTCTGATACTCAATAGTTCATATGATGTCAAGATATCAATCATACTGAGTTTTAAAATTCTGCAATAAAGTTTTTATCTTTTCATGAAAGACTTGCGTAATTATATTTAATCAATTCTCGACTTTCTGATTTGATTCAAGTGCAATGATAATCTCAAATCAATGCAAGTTTGCAATACACATTGTTACGATTCTAGCTACGCATCTTCGTTGATAGCTATGTTGATGACTATGTTGATGACTATGTTGATGACTATTCTGAGAGCTATCGTCGATCGCTCGCCGCTAGGGCATAGACTTGTTCCGAAGTCAATTCTATTCAGGGTTAGCTTATGTTCTTCTGAGTCATATAGATAGTCGGCTCTTCTCTTCTAGATACTTTCCTTTCTTAGCATTTATATACTCGTTACATTACACTCATATGACTCGCTCTATGCTGGCTTCTAACACACATTACAAACATGATAGACTTTTTGAAATGATGAACAATGATCATGAAATTCTGATACAGCTGCTGCATTCATCTGTTCTTCTTCATGTAGCTTGATGATAATATAATTCAATGATTTATAAGCTCAGAGTCATTGTTCTTTCTAGTAATTGTATTTGCAAGATCTTTTTAAAGATTTGCGCAAATAATCTTCTGATTATGTTGAAGAAATTTCAATTGACTCTAATCAATAATCACAAAACAATCAACAATATATTGCTGAAATAATCATCAATCTCTTTGTACAACAGAGTATTGATCTGATCTTTCAAAGAGATGATATTGCAGTTATGCACATCGACTATAATGAGTCTTTATGCATGAGTGATCATCGTTATGCAATTGAAGTGCTCAGTGTCAACTTGATTTATCTTCAGAAAAGAATAATACATAATGTAAAGAAAAGTATGCAACGTTATCATGATTGACATAATGAAATCGCGATTCTTTATCGACAGCTGTACACTTTGCAAGAACAATATCTTGATATTCAATCTCATTATACTCATCTGAAATAAACACAGCAACTTCATTGATCGTGAGTAAAGTTGTATGTCGTTGATCGAAGTCACGTTCTACTATCAACTTAAGCTGTGAATTTAAAATAACATGCATAAAGTTTGTACTCTGTCAAGCAGTCTCAAGCTGTTCTTGTGCAGACTTGTACATGTCAATAAATAAATTGTCACATGCTCATATCATCTTGTTCAACTGTCTTAAAAGACTTTCGTGAAGAGTGAGACTTTGAGTCAAGCGCATAGTGATCATCTGAGCAGAATCATGAAAGTAAAGCTGTGCAAAGCACGATAATTCTTGAACAGTTGAATATAAAGATCTTTGCAGATGATACAACTCATCATGTACAATAAATGCTTGAATTTCACGTTGATTCATAAAATGTTTGTTCGCAGTGTACATGCAAGATGTAAAGATCAACGCATGATTGTAATCTTGAATGTGATTTAGAAAATGTTTTGACTGAGCTGTATCATTTTTGAAAAAACTTTTAATCAAAGATGAAGAATCTGATAAAGAATTTAGCAGTTCATCATCTTTAAAACAACAGATGATATACAAATATAAATTGAGAACGAATTTGAACTTTCAGTGCAATGCTGTACAGTTTGAACAATGTTTCATAAAGAGTTCTAAAGTATGTTCATTGTTTCAATAATTGACTATGAGTTCTTGATAAGCATTGCAAGAAATGTTAATCGAGCGAGAAGCAGATGTTGACTGTCGAGAAAACTGTATGAAGTCTAAAGAATTTATAAAGATCGATAAAGAAGATGAAAGAGACTGTATAGAGTTCAAAGAATTTATAAAGATCAACAAAGAAAATGAAGAAGATGATTGAATAAATGTGACGTGAAAATGAGCACGTTTGAATCAACGTAATGAATTTGCAAAAACATTTGAATTTAACTCTTGAAGAGAACGTCTTTTGAATTGAATAAGTTTGTAAAACAGTCAGTAAAGTTGAATACAGATAAAAGCAGAACTTACACGACAGAATAAACAAAGATTCAAAACACGCGTTGAATTAGAATCGAAGAAGTCATTAATAAAACGATTATGAGCACAGTGAGTACAGATGCGTTGAGACATGAAAAAAGAGATAAAGATTGATATATACGCGTACAATGAAGATAACGACAGATGCAGGTAGATAATGAAAGTATACAGATATGTACGAGTAAACAGGTAAGAAAATTTCAATCGTCGATCAGGTGATTTTCGGTCACCTGATGTACGTACAATGACTTCAATGAACTGTAAAAATCAGGATGGTAGTTTAAGCGAAAGAAAAAGGAATGATGATAGTTTAAACGGAAGAAAACGACTTGCACGGGTCAACGCAGCCAAAAACATAGTGCGGGGTCGAAAAGTTTTGATGTTGGGTCACCTGATGCAACTCTTGGCAACCAACGATCAGAATGGACTCTTGCTTCAGTACTATATAGATTGTAATATATAAAATGTCTTGGCGACCCGATGCCCATATTCTTCCTTCAACGTCCCAACACAATGGAGGCACCAGACTTTGCACCACCACCCTTACATCCACCCCCGTTGCTTACAGATAAGCAGCTATTTCTTTTGACTAGGCAGGGTCACCTCCACCTTCAATTATCACCTTCACTGCGTGTCCTGTATGAACAATTATCAGCCGCTAGTGCGTCGTTCTTTGGACAACCAACTCACGTGAAAATCCAAGAATATCCCGCCGCCAACCCCAGTGAAACAGGCTACACAAATATAGGAGGAGAGAAAGAATACATTACTTTTCATCAGGCTACAAGACCAGACCATCACCCGTTAGAACAACTTACCGGGCAAGTATGGCAACAAACCTCTACCCTGCTATATCGCGTGCTCGCAGATTTGGCGCGTGCGATGGGCCTTGCCTATGGGTCGTGGGATTCGGTCCTTGATGGCTGTTTGTCCATGCCGCCCAGTAGGGATGAAGCTACACCAACTCAATTGAGGACCTTTAATTATTCCCCTAATTCAGGCACCGCAGAGGCGCATACAGATCTTGGGCTCCTTACTCTTTGTGTCGGCTTTGGTAAGGGACTACAGGTACTCAATCAAGACAGCCGTTTCCCCAAGTCTGCTCAATGGATCGACGTAGAGGGACCAACTTTATTCGTGGGCCAGGTTCTGCGAACAATGACCGGAAATCGATTACGTGCGGGACTGCATAGAGTGGTGGGCAACCCCGCCGGTAGGCAGAGTATAGTATTTGCACTGCGACCTTCACTGCGGCATGATCACACTGACCTCGCTCTGTTTGGTGGTGAGGGAACCTTGAATATGAGCGAGCTATGGGCCGAGATAAGAAGTAGTAGATATAGTGTTAACGCTCGAAAGAAGATTAGGGCAGAGCAGAAGGAGCATGTGAGGGCGAAAAAAGGGCGATGGAAATCAATATGGCGGCCTCACGACGGATAACAATCCGCTTTGCTTGCGGGCAGCTTCGTGAGGGCTTGAAGCAGGTTTTCCCAAGGGCGTTTTAATTCTGGTGCGACGACTCTTTCCCATCTCAGCCAAGTGATATTCTCTTCTTTGCGTTTATAGACTGGTCAGGACCAGGGAAAGATCATGACTTTCGATATTTCTTCATGTGCCTATGTGTCTTCTCTTCTTAGATACAGGCCAACAAGAGCGAAGAGCCAAATCATATGAACAATAGAGTGTGGACACATGTTGTTGCAAAGAACGAGTTCATCGATCGCGAATGCCTTTCACGGAGACTGGCTTCCAGTCTTATAGACAGAGTCCATCAGCCATATACAAACCTAGACCAATGCACTAATCGGCTCCATGATCGCCTGAAAGGGTAATTCACTATTTTTACGTGTGTGAAGGCAACACTGGATCATCGAAAACCTGCAATTGCTAGATTGCGACCTGGATGAACCTCTGCGGTCTCACATTGTCGTCCACCGTTGAAGTGCCAAGTGAGACACTAGGCGATCTTGAATCTGGATCCCTGCCCTGCTGAGATGTGCTGCGCCATACGCTGATAACTTCACCATAATGTGATGCATGACTGTCGCTGAGCCTCCCTGCAGTTGGGGCTGAGGTTGATTCTGGTTTAAAGCAGGTAAAAACTTCAATGGCTGAAATCCTCTCTTGGTTCTGCAACATGCCGCGAATCATAACAGCCTCCCACCTCACCAAATAAACAAAGGTTGGCGGATGACATGAATGGCTTTACCAAGGGTTCAATATAATCGATTCCTTTTAAGTTATAGCGGAGTAAATCAAATAATGAGCCCAGAGCGACTTCTTGATACAAGCACTCTTTCGATCTACTAAATCTTCAAGCTCCTCTGAATGGATCAAGACCTCGAGGAGAGTGACTTGCTTCCACCAAGTCGCAATGGATTTACCTGAATCCCAACACAGCATGTACAGACGCAGGTAGAGCCGTTCCCGAACCTAAAGTACACTGCATTGTACGTCATAGCTGAATTGGCGAAAACAATCTTCTATGTCTTTGGTTGCCTGGTAATTTTACCTGACTAGTCACCGTACCTACGACGATTTATTTCTGCTGAGTTAACGCAACGAAGGCCTTGTCTCGTTACATACGCTGAAGCACGACGTACATTATTGCTAACTAATCTGGACCCAAAGAATCAAACCATCAGCCATGGAAGGAGTAATCTATACACAAGTCCTTCGATCTCTTAGACAAAAACGTTAACGCGACTGTTCATAAATGCAGGACTATATTCTCCATAGGGCGTTTCTGTATTCCTATAATAGAGGGGTGTACGCCTATAGGAAGGAATGTGTACGTCCAAAAAGACTACAATTGCAAGAATATTACCTTCCCTATTTACGAAATAGGCACCCAATCTCAGCTCTAGATAATTTCCACCCATTCGCCATTCCGGGGTCCAAGGTCCGGGTCCTGCATTTTACAATGCGGAGCGCCGGAGGAGCCAAGAATTATCAGGATAGTCGCAGAGTGACGAACAGTGACTATCTCGCTGATGAGTTTTAGAAGATTCACAGAAAGATCCTTGAACAGATTTCACACGTTTCTGTGAATAACTACAAATCCAAGAAACAACACCCACTCCCTCGGTGACATAAGGCACTTACTTTGGCTAAACACACACATCCACCCATTCCACCACTCCGAGGAACGCAACGCGGAGGAGTGGGGGAGTGGATGTGGGTTAGCTGGGTTTTCTGACGAATAATGGCAACAAGGCAGAAAGCCCTTCCCATCTTGTTTTTCCTTCTCCTAGAAAAAAATTGACTAAGGAGACTAGATTCGGGGCGGTGAGAGGGACAGAGCGGAGAGGGGGAAAGAAAGAAGGAAGGAGGGGCAGGGATGGGAGACGGGAGACAGCAAAGGAGATTATTCCGTCAGAGAGGAAGGATAGGAGAAAGAAGGAGACGGGCAGGCGAAGGGCAAGTGAGGTAGGAGACGAGGATTTCAAAAATCGTAGAGACGGAATGTTGATGGAAACGGAAATCTTTTCCTGAAAAGAAACAAAATATGAAATTTAAATAAATCGAAAGTTCATCTATTCAAAGAGTGAAGATAAAAAAAATCTTCAATGAAGTGTAGCAGATGAGAACGGGACGGATTCAAAGAAAAACGGACCAAAATGAGTAGAGGGAATAGTCCACATGGAAGAACTGGCAAATGGTGGAAAGGCGGGGCAAGCTGGGTGGAGATGAAAGATGGTGGAGGATGTTATGGTAGTGAGGTGGTCGGGTGGGAGGTTGGACTTGAACGGGCAAGGGGGGATCTCGAACAGGGTCATATAAAAGTAATCGAGGGTTAAGATATATTGCTAAACGTGCAAGGAGCAGGAAGGCTGCGTCCAACTATAACCAGCACAACTCTCCCATCTCTTCCATCTCTTCCATCTCATCCATCTCACCATCTCACTCCAACCCACACTTCAGCAAACCCTCCACACCCCCCACCCACTACAGCAAATTAATCCCCACCCCAAACTGCAACCCCTTCCGCCCCTCCTCCCCCTTCCTCAACACCAACGGCAGCGAAAAATTCAACTCGAACCTCGCCACCGGATGCGCGTACACCAGCCCCACGCCCGCAGCCATGCTAGGCAGTCCATTGCCCAGTTCTGAAATAGTGGACCCTAAGCTCTTCTGGACCGTTCGCGCGTCATCGTTGCCATCAGCGGGGGCTTGCTTTAGCGCAAGAAGGCGGCCTCCGTTGACGAAGGCTTGCATACGAAACGGTTTGTCGGCGCCAACACGCGGAAGTGGGACAAGGAGGTTTGCGCTTCCTGCTGCGTAAACGTCTCCACCAACAGCGTCGGCGCCATCACGCGGGCCGAGACCGGAGAGGCGGAATCCTCGGATGTCGGTTGGGCCACCGAGCTGAAAGCGGTCGTTGATGCGTGAGGGCGTGGGCTTGGTGTCGAAACCGAGGGGAAGAGGGTATAGAAAGCCTCCTCGGAGGCCGGCGGTAAACGATACTCCGCTGTCTCCTTCGATTCCGGGGATTGGTATGGGGACGGCGGCTTGGGTTTCGGCTTCGGCTTTTCCGAAGGCTACATCGCCCTGAAGAGGGCCCCAGCCAGCTAGTTCCAGGTTTGTCTTCATGTAATGACCTCGAGTGGCAAGGATGGGATTGTCCCGCTGGTCGCTCATCCACGTGTGTGATATACTGCTCTTGACACTATCCCCTGCATCCCCTCTGACTGTAGGCGATGCATTGCCGGCAAGACCAGTGATCTGGCGCCAAACTCCGTTGTATCCGAGCTCGTGCCGGCTCCCGCCTCTAGCAATCCATCGTAACTTAGCCCAACCACCTTTGAGAACCTCTTCATGGCTTGACCAGCTCTTCTGTGTCGAGCTTACTAGCCCGCCGGTTTCGCCTCGAAAATCGGGGTTGCTAAGAAATGGTGTCTCGAAGCTGGCTTGATAGGCTGATCTCGTACGTGTTCCAAGGGATGCATTGAGGTTTAGGGTTTCTGCGCCGCCAAACAGATTGCGTGCAAGGAGGTTTGCATATGCTGAGCCTTCTGCATTTCCAACATCGGTACCGGTCTTGAGGAGAATGCGCGACTTTTCTCGTACGGAGAGGTAGATATCGATGTCGGTTGGCGTAGAAGAGGGGTCTGTAGGTGAGGGACGGTCTATAAACAACGATATAGGCTGGTGAAAGATATCTGCATTTCGATTAGTTGCCCTCCGCAGGACTTTAGGGCCTAAGCTGGTATACCAAATTTATGTAGCTTGTCCGCCCCAATTGAGGCTTCTCTTATAGCCTCCGCGAGAGTGTAAGGGCGGTCTTGATTGGCGCTGAGAATAGGATTAAATATGCGCTCGAGGAAACCTTTCCGCGTGTGATTGGCATTGAGTATTCGTACAGAAGAAATCGTACAGGGTAATGTAGAGTTGTTCTCGATCTAGTGGTCCCATAAGCCCGCTATGAAGGACAGACATGCCGCTGGGGACATTGAAAGATTTTTTGCAGGATTACTGACCAGCTCGCCCAGCCTTCTCTGCGCCTTCTCATACTGCGCGTGCTCTCGCTCATTTACGGCTCTGGCCTTTTCCTCTTGGATCTTTGGATCCACGCGTTTCTGAAGCTTCTCGAAGATTTGCTTTACAGAAAGCTATCAGCTTCAAACTCCCTGCTCAAATCAAGCACCCACCGAATTTCACTTACATCATCTTCGGGATCCAATGGTGTGGCCATTGAAGCTGAACTGCAAGTACGAGTGCAAGAAGCTTCAATGCGACTAGCGCCGGAATTAAAGAGAACAACCACCGACCGACATCACCACAAGAACAACTGACCCTCTTCGACAAAGCAGCAGAAGAGCAGCCCGACCGACTCTAACAAAGCAGCAATACAATAACACCTCATCACCACCCAATCCGCAAACGAGTTTCGAATAGACCCTATCAGATCTGACAAGCGACAAGCCTAGTCAAGTCCCTAATACAACGCAATAACTCAAACCCCGGCACCGCCGGCGACACCTTCGCCATGGCCACTCGAGCAGCGAACAAACGAGTAAGACCCTTCCCCTTGGCCCTCCTCATCCTATGTACTCTATTACTAACACCCCATCCCACAGCTTACCCGCGAATACCAAACCATCCAAGCCAACCCACCCCCCTACATAATCGCCCACCCCTCGGAAACCAACATCCTAGAATGGCACTACATCCTCACCGGCCCACCCAACACCCCCTACGAACACGGCCAATACTGGGGAACCCTCCTCTTTCCCCCCAACTACCCCTTCGCCCCACCCTCCATCCGCATGCACACCCCCTCCGGCCGCTTCCAACCCTCAACCCGCCTCTGCCTCAGCATCTCCGACTTCCACCCCAAGTCTTTCAACCCGGCCTGGGAGGTCTCCACCATCCTGATCGGCCTCATGTCCTTCATGACCTCTGACGAAATGACCACCGGAAGCGTGCACGCCACCGACGCCGAACGCCGCTGGTGCGCCGCGCGAACACGCTGGTGGAATAGCACAGGCGGCGGCTCCGCATCAAAACCTGTCGCCGGCGTCAGCTCCAGCACCCGCGGTGTTGGCGCCGTCAAAGCCGGCGACGGGGGCGTCAAGTTCCGCGCCGAGTGGCCGGAGCTGGACGCCGAGAACTGGAATTGGATGCGCGAGACCAGAATCGATCCGGCAACCGGAATTTTAATACCAGACCCCGACGCCTCAACTTCGAGTCCATGTTCGCCCGAAGCAGCGGCATTGAGGAGGGGCCCTGGGGGCAGCGGGGTCGTGGGAGCGGTGGTGGGAGGGGGGCAGGCGGCGAGGGAGGCGGGGAGGAGTTGGTTGGGGCGGCACAAGTTTATGGTGGGGGTGATGGTGGTGGTGGGATATGTGCTTTTGGCGAGGTTGATGGGGGAAGGTGCGACGGGGTGAGATGAGGGTTTCTAGGGTTGAGGAAGCTAGGGCTAGGGTGTGCCCAGTGTGTATTGTTTTTGAGGGGTTAGGCCCGGGGCCTAGGGTAGAGTTTCGAAAGCGGAATATTAGATGGCTATGGAAGGCCTCTTAGCATGCATATTTAGTTTGTGTTCGCTGGTCAACTGGTGGCGAAGCAAAGCTTCTCCACTTACTTTGGTGAATTATGGAAATGCAGTACTATCGGACTATTATTGGAGGAAGTGCAGATCAGATATTTGCGAGCTTTGACGTAGGATTTTGGCATCAACTAAGATAACTTTATATACAGCTATAATCGAGATAAGGGATCGACCTATCAGCAGCTGCAAATTTACCTTTATATGTTTGTATAGAGTTATATTATATAGACATATTCAAATGCGCATGTACTGTATATATATCGCATAGCTCTTTAGGACCTTACATATACTCGTACACTGAAGTGAGAGTATCGAAGTGTCGTCGTGGTGGTCTTTCGCACTACGAGCCTTCTCATAGTTTAGTGATGGCCGCTGATCTGGATCAATTCCATGGCAGCTATGTACAGTGAGTGATTCCTGATCATCCGGATATCCCAGATAAAATGCACTGAGAGCTCTTCATCCTTTCGATGAAGCGAGTAAGATGATGGGAGAGAGTTGCTTGTATAGATCAAAGGGTCTCGAAGCAGTTGGAAGCTTCAGCCTCGGCTGGTAGTGTATGCCCCGTAAATCGCATCATCTCTCAAATCCAAGCCTTCCAATCTGTTTGAGCTGATGCCGATGTGCGAGACGTCACTATCCTTCTCGTTACTGGTATAGTAACGGAGCCCATTCCGCTCCTTTCTCAGCTCCTGCGCGATTTCCGAGTTAGAGTAAGCGCAGTACTCATCTCCTAGGTTCTCGCTCATTGCTTCTGAAATATCGGCAGCGGCTCGAAAGTAACCCCGAACCTTGCGCCCCTTCCGGCAAAGTTGGCTGTTGATGTTGGCATCGAGCCAGACACCGAACATCCCGAGTATCCAGGCAAGCTGAAGGCTGAGAGTGATGAAGAGAAGGAGAGAGGACCAGCCCCACACGAAATACGGTTCTGGGAGGCATTTTGCTATGGGCGTAAGATCTGCAGGTAGGCTCTGGTTGTTGTAGCAATAAATTGGTATAGGGTTGTATGTATAATTCTCAAATATTTGCATGTGACCATCTATTGTGATATTCGTTGTGTAACCTCGCCCCATAGCTGGTTCAGAATAAACAAAAGGTTGATCCGTTGTCGAAGAATTGGTTTTTGTGTAGATACGCCTGCCCGCACCAGTCGATGAATCTACAACCACGGTCAGTGATACCGTATTTGGTCCTTATTTATATAGGCTTACAGGTGTAAAGAGTGTAGAAAAGCTCGGACGATAAAGTTTTCAATTTGTCAAAATTGGGTGGGTAGGTAGTGGATATTGTTGCTTCTTCGACCACATGACTTGGAGGGCCAGGTACAACGGTTCCATTTGAGAGCCCAATTAGAGCCCCGTCAGTAAGGTTGAAACATCGAATTAGGCTTTCCGACGACGCTGTGACGAATGAACCATCCGTCATCGTGAAACCAGCCGTCGATGGCGTGACATATCCAGACCCCGCGCTGATTAGAGTGGAAAAGGCGAGTACGTAGAGGGTCGAGATGGAGAACCAAGCTAAAAAGACCTTGCTCCGCCAGCCCTTCGTCATAAATAGTGCCTTCAGAGAGTTCCATATCGACATTACGCACATAGGTTCGAAGGCCATTGACGCGTAAAGCTCGTGCGGGACAGCAGATTTCTCCATGACGCGGACCAGACCGTCCATGAAGACCTTGTAAGATATCCAACCCAAGAAAAACCGACCACCCTGGCCGACGAAGAGGTCCCAAATCACATCGATAGCCTTGGCCTCGGCGAATGTCAGGCGAGAGGGACATCTAAGGTTGATGGTGAATGCCGATTGCACACTACTGCCGGTTAAAGTTTCGAGGTCACAGGTGTCACCATTGCCTATTGTCACCCCCAGGTCCGAGGGTACTCCATTATCCACAATAAAGAATGAGAAGGCAAAGCAGCAAATCAAGCAAAGAATGATGATGACTACGACCGTAATCGAGCGTTTGATCCGACGTCTAGTCAAACTCTTGGCCGGCAGTGATCTTGCGCTCTGGGCCAAAGTGCTGGCCGTTGACTCAATCCGTGAAAAGGCATGGCTACCACTCTTTGTATGTTGTACAAGCTCGTATGCTTCCTCACCACCAAATCGAATGCCAAACTTTCGTGCCATCCTGTGTGCGAATAGTCGAAGGGACGATAGGGTTGTAATTGCGGACAAGGCATTCTCATACTTCTGAAGACTGAAGTAGGCTCGACGCACTAGGACTGTGCCGCAATCTATGAAACGGGGCGGTGCATGTCCACGTCGTCATTACGCCGGCTCGTGCTTCTGGAATATGGCCGATTGTTGAGAACTGGTATGTCGAGACAGGTCGTATATTGTACGTTACGAAGAGGAATCTTGTTAGATGTCTCTTTACACCCGAGGGTATTGAGCTGCTACCTTACTGTACTTCATGGTCGGCTTTGGTTAACAAGCGCGCTACCTATTCTTATCGATAAGCGCGTTGCTGACAAAGATCACTCACCAATCGCCATCGATCCTTCCAGAAACCCTGAAGTACAATCCCCATATTCATCAATACTATCAGATATGTCATGATGCTACCCATTCAATCGAACCATTGTTCCAATCGATTGCTCGAGTCTCTTCTCACTGACCCACCATGAGTGTACCTGCACATTCCACATTGAAGTGGACATCACAATTTACCCTATCTTCATCATCCAAAACACCATTTCTGAAAGGAGACAAGATAACTCTGCCACCATCAGCTTTAGAACAGCTTCTATCCTCTGCAACCGTCACTGTGACCAGCGCAGCTCCACCTTCATCGACCTTCGATCCTTACGGCTTTGCAGCTGAGCGTCAAGCCCGAGCCGACATTGTCGAGAGGCAGCAAGAGCTCCCACATCCCCTTACGTTTCGACTGGTCAATCCTGAAAATGGTAGAGTTGTATTTGCTGGGATACGAGAATTCTCAGCTCCAGATAGCGAGGTTGGATTGAGCCCCTTTCTGAGGGATTCACTGGGCGTCAACGACGAGTATTTGGACAGGAACCTTCGATCACAGCAGGTTAATAAGAAAGATGGAGGAGATGGGAGAATTGGAGATGAAGGTACTGCGAGGATTGCCGTTCATTTCCAACTTCTGCCAAAGGGCACGTATGTCAGACTTCGACCGCTGGAGGCTGGCTATGACCCCGAAGACTGGAAGGCGCTTCTAGAAAAATTCTTGCGCGATAACTTTACGACCCTAACGAACGGAGAGATTCTTGTAGTTCCTGCCGGCAAGGGCGAATTTCGGTTTTTGATAGATCAGCTCAAGCCCAACAATGACGCTATCTCCCTTGTTGATACCGACTTGGAAGTAGACATCGAGGCACTAAACGAGGAGCAAGCCAGAGAAACTCTTCAACGGCGTGTGAGCAAAGCACAGCGTGCTCCTGGAACTGCCGAAGGTAGTTCTGCGGGTGGAAGTATTGAGTTCGATGGAACAGAATTAGGCCAAGTAAGACCAGGCGAATATGTGGATTATACTGTGGGAGATTGGGAACATTCACAAGGTATCGAGGTGGAGCTATCTCCTATCGATAATGACGACGATGTCGATTTGTTTATCACTCCTGCCGGACCGAAGCAGCGGACAAGGCCTCGAGAGGATGAACATGTCTTTGGGGATTTCTCGTTAAGGCCCGCCAAAAGGATCAGGATAAAGCGTACGAATGCTGAACTTGACAATGCGGAAGCCCTTTGGATGTCTGTTTGTGGATACCAGGATCCTAGTAAAGAGGTCCATACTACACAAGAACGGCCGATCAAATACCATCTTCGAATAACTTCTTTCGACGGCTCGCTAGATGCTGATTACCAAGACGTTGCCATGAACGGCAATGCTCCACTAAGTCCTGACGAAGGACGTTGCAAAAATTGCCACCAATTGGTCCCGCGTCAGACTATGATTCTCCACGAAAACTTCTGCTTCCGCAATAACATCCTCTGTTCCAAATGCAATAATGTCTTCCAAAAATCCTCGTCGGAATGGCGAAACCACTGGCATTGCACTCACGACTCTTCTTATGGCAACAGCCTTGTCTCTCACGAAAAACATGACACGCTTCTGCATACCCCTCGGCTCTGCCCAAACTGCGATTACCACGCAGCAAATACACCAGATCTAGCTCACCACCGCACCACCACTTGCCCGGAGAAACCAATCCTCTGCACCTTCTGTCACTTGCAAGTTCCGCAGCAAGGTCTCGATGACCCCCCGCTCTCCGATCCAGAAGTCATTCTCTCTGGCCTCACACCACACGAACTCGTCGACGGCGCTCGAACAACCGAGTGTCATCTCTGCGCCAAGATCGTTCGCCTCCGTGACATGTCCACACACTTAAAACACCACGACTTACAACGTCTTTCCCGAACTAAACCTCGTATATGCCGCAACGTCAACTGCGGCCGCACTCTAGACGGCGTAAGCGGAAACAGAGAGATCAAGCGCGAACAATCGAACCGCAACGAGCTAGGCGTTTGCGATACGTGCTTCGGCCCGCTCTACGTCTCGATGTACGACCCCGAGGGCAAAGCGCTCAAACGACGCGTCGAGCGCAAATATCTCACGCAGCTCCTAACAGGATGCGGGCAGTCATGGTGCCGGAATGAGTATTGTAAGACTGGCCGCCGAGATCTAGGGATGGTGAGAGCGGACGAGGCTGTTACGAGTAAAGAGGCCCTAGGTATGATCAAGCCATTCTTGGAAGGGTTGAAGGATGCAAGGAATCCGGTGCATTTTTGCACGGAAGAGGTAACTCAGAGGAGGAGGCAGTTGGCGGAGATGATTGCTGCCGAGGGGTTGGGGGATGCGAAGGGGGAGGGAAAGGGGAAGAAAAAGGAGGGAAAGAGGAGTGAGTATGATGTTGAGTGGTGTGTTGCAGCACTGGAGGCGGAGGGAGGGGATCTGGATAGGGCGAGGGGGTGGTTGAGGAATTGGGCACCTATGAGGGGGGAGGGAGGTCGATGAAATTCATATCAGCTTAGATACCGATAGATCTCAACAGATACAGCTGTTGATAGAAGATCAACGGTGATGCATTCCTTTGCCACAGTTCAGACCTGGGTATACTATACGTCTTAAGATCCCATGCAGCATTTTCTACAACGATCCTCAAGAGATCTCCTTCCCCTATATTCCCCTCCCTCTCTTCACCGCCCACTTGCCTAGCCCCCTTTACCCCCCTCCTGTCCCACCCAACCCAACACTCCCCTTACTCGAAAATATCCCCATAATCCCAAACCCGACATAGAACAAGCCCAGCGGATACGCCACCAGTCCCCTCATCCCCCTCATCCTCCCCACAGCGCAAAACATCCCACTGCTGCTGTACGTGCACCACACAATCGCCAACGAACTGATCACATACCCCACCGCCGTATCCATCGGCAGCAGCACCCCAACCAAGCTCGTCCCCACCAGCGGCAGCAAGCAATACCCCAGCACGCTCGCGCTGCGCGGGAACGTCAGTGTGCTACTCAGCGCGCTGCTCGAGGAAGCGGAGGAGGGGGGGTGGTGCGGCATGTCCGGGGAGTTGCCCTGATCGGGCGGGGGGGACATGAGGCTGAAGATTGTGTGAAGGGAGAGGGAGCCGACGAGGGCGAGGCCATAGATATAGCCGAAGTGGACTTTGCCGCTGAAGAGGAGGAAGGTGCCGAAGAGGAGGAAGAAGAGGATGGGGCCGGCGAGGTCGGAGTCGTCCATGATGTGTTGGTCGACGCGGGCGAGGGGGTTGAGAACTGTGAGGGTCTGGGCGTGTTGTTAGATTGGTTAGCATTGGGGTTTTTTGGGCGAGGCAGCGTTTGCGTCTCCCAGATTCTCCACATGGGGCCCCCTCGAAGTGGAGATATGAAAGCTGATGCCTACCTTGACCTTAATATGCCCAAAATTCACCCCCAACTCCTCCAACAGCGGCGGTTCCCCCTCATACCCCTCCGTCCCAAAGGCTGCCAGCCACCCCGTTCTCAAGCCCCCCTGTTCCCCCATCCGCCCGCTCACGCCCGCGGGCGCTGCTCCGCCGAAGCCTCCGTAGGCGCTGCTTTGGGGTGCTGGGGCTCCATAGGTGGACGGGTAGGAATACTGGGCTTGGGCTGGGGTGCTGTGGCCGGAGACGGGGGCGCCGGAGTATTGAGAGGGGTAGAATTGAAGGTTGGAAGGGTTGTAGGGGGGTTGTGGAGGGGGTTGGGAGTAGTATTGTGCCATCGGCGGTGGGAGAGGGAGAGCTGGGTGAAGGAGGGGAATTGGGGGTCGCCGCGGTAGATTGGCGAGTTTTGTTCGGATTTTTTGAGTCTTCAGATATGAGCTTCGAGGGTTAGATATAGCTGTTGTAGGAGGGTGATATATTTGTGAAGCTTGGGTTTCTGGTGCTTGTGAGGGCGACGTGTCCTACAGGTGCACACTTGATATGGACAGGACACGATTCTTCTATCGCGGCGCCTTCCCAGTCTATCAAATTGCACTTCAATCTCACAAATAGAAGGACAGAAGCCTGCAAGTCTTTAACGTTTCATCCAACCCAATCTACTGCGTCTCAAATCCTCTCAATCGAAATCTTGTTATACGATTTTCATAGAACCACTTTGCTCAGATCTCCCATCCGAAGATGTCGCTTGAGGAAAGGGACCAAGTTCTGCCTATGTCTCTGCTTGATCTATTATCCAACTCCCTTATACTCGCTCAAATATGTCCACACTTGGGAACACCGACTCTTCTTGCTCTAGCTGCTACATCAAAACATTTTACGTCCCTGATGTACGGCTCACCTTATAGCTTTCGATATCTCAATTTATCCGCATTGAAACATCGCCTATCTCCTACAAACGTTGCCGTTCAGGAGAGATGGCGTCAAGGTTACACAGGCACATATCGGACGGTGGACGACTATTATTCCGTAGCTTTGAGATGGGTTTTCGGCTCTCTCAAGAGGAGAAACGTCCTCGCAGACGTGACTACTCTTGTTTTGGACGGCCTATCGGTTCCAAACGCTCTTCTCAGTGACATCCTCTGCGACGCGTCCTTCAATGTTCGCATGTTATCCATCCGCAGATGCGTTAATATAAGCGATCAAGGTTTAAGGCAAGTTTTGAAATACATTATGAGGCCTTCCCGTCCAGAAGGAAGTCCCAAGTTGAAAGGACTCTACTACTTTGGATACCCAGATCGGATTAGTAATGGTACTGCAATAAACCACGATAGGATTACCCAGGCTACGGTAATGGTCGGAGTGACTTCGTCTCCTGGAGCGCAGCTTGGGATGCAGCTACATCGCAGATCTTTGTCTGAAGCTTCGAATAACTGCATAACAAAACCTAACGATGAAGATGAGACTGGGATTGAAATTCATCGCTACGACTGGTACACAACCCCTGGGGAAATAATATCTCGACAGATCGATTCGGAGTGGGTGCCAATCCTGCAAGCTTGCTCAGGGGTCATATCTTTCGATGCTGTTCTCTGCAGACATAACAAAGAAATCTATTCAAGGTGTAATATAGCGACGATTGATCTAGGAGCACAAGGCTGCCAAATCTGTCACAGCTCGCCAGAAGGCCCTGCTTTTGCTGGAAAATCGCCTATTGACCAACTGCCTCTTCTCAACCCACCGCCTTTGCACTCTTCCTCCGTACGCGCAGCACAGAGACCTGCCTTGGGCGAATCATTCACTCCACCATTCTTTGCACGGTGCCGAGATTGTCTAGAATCTCGCTGGTGCGAAGGATGTAACGTCTGGTGGTGCGAGGATTGCTACAGTGTATCAAAGGCACAGACGCAAAATATAGGCAAGGGGGAAGGCAAGGCAGATGTTGAGGGGAATGGTAATGTCAACATAAAGGTACACCTTGGTCTTTGTGTTCAAGGCTGCCTTATGGAGGAAATGTATCATGGATCCGGCGAAGGAGGGATGTGGGGTTAACCTACCACATCTCCAAGGTTGATAATGTACGCTTGGAATATGGATTCTCACCTACTTTACATCATTCGTAATGATTATGTCTGAGCAGTCGGTCCGCCAATTGGTCAACCCGCCAACTCATCCCCTCACATCTTAGAGTTGTTGCAGTCCCCCCCCCAAGAACTCAAAGCTAACCACCATCCAACCGCACAGATGGGCGTCACCAGAACCTGTTTCGAATGCAAAAAGCAATGCGCCACATGCCGCCACATCACCCAAAGAACATGCTTCTCCTGCAAAAGCACATACTGCCTCATTCACCATTCCGGATGCACCAACACTCATGTGAGTTGAAAAATTTCATCTAAAGTCGTCCTTGAGGTTTCTGATTCTGGAATAGTGCGATTGGTGTGCTCCAGGCGGGTATCGGTGGGGGGGAGACAGTAGGGTTATTAGGGGGCTGCGTGGAGGTGGGGAGGGGGAACGGGAGGTACTTTAGGCGGTGGCTCAGGATTGCAGGAGGGTTGCTTGGGTGAGAGACTTTGGTGAGGCGTGGGGCGGGCGTCGGCATAGACAATGAGAGCTGCGAATAGGGGCTTGCGCGTAAGATACACCCGGATGAACCCGTATCGCAAGACAGAGCTTCTAGATCATCAGCAGTCAACCTGTCAAGACAACAATTCTTCTCTTTACGCAAATGACCCGAACGCAAACGACCCGAGCACTATCCTGCCCACCGACAAGCGGAGCATGCCCAAATAGCGCAAGAAACCCCATCAACAGGCAGCGGACCTGTCAGCACTCAACTGAGACACGAAGATGCGACCAGACTAACTATTACCCCTTGATGCAGAAGCGCTGCTTGCTCTTCGCTGTCAAACAGCGTAGGATTGGGATACCCGTTGCGATTTTATCATCATACTACTGTAGAGAAAGATGGCCTTTTTGGATCCCATGCTTAAGGAGACTGACGCTCTGGATATGTAGTAAGGGACAGGCTTTACATAGCTTAAATGTGTTTCTGGTATAAGCTCGTACTGGTGTGGGGCTGGCTGTAGATTTGGGGACGTCCGCTCGTGCAATGCAGGTTTGTGAGTTCTCTTGGAGGGTGTTGTTTGGTTTTGGTTGGGTAGGGGGGAAAAGGGTTGTAGGGGGAGGTGCATTGCGAAATGCAAGAGCGTGGGTTGTTGACTGGATAGATTTTTTTTGAAAAAGGGGGAATTAGGGAAGTGTTTTTCGTTGCGATGACACTAAGCTATGTATCTCGTTCCCAACACCAGCCGGGGCATATAGTCGTTTCCTACCTTGGATATCAAAGATTTTCATTGGTTGGTAGAGAGTCAGATGGAGCGTACTTTATGCAATAATCAAGTTAGGCCGAGTCATCGATATGTTCCGTTGAAACGTTCTTGCCAGAAAACTTTTGGAATGATACAGTCAAGGTCATTCTTGCACCACCAGTCTTTCTTACGACGAAGCTTCTCCACGCGACCTGTCAAGCTGCACTCGCGTCTATCGAACATATGGCTCCGCCAGTAATTGCCCCGGCGTTTGCAGCGGTTTAGATATGGAGCAACGCCACATCGTTTCCGCAGTGCGATGTCTGCGGGGTGATACGTTTCCAATTCCGATATGTGTTGTAGGATTTGATCGAGGTTACGGAAACAATACTCATGAGGTTATGGCCAAGTCCGCTGAGACGACCATGTCAGCCATCGAAGCGATGAGTGAAGAAGAGGATCTGTAACACTTCGTGGACCTTGGAGAAGGGAGGTTCGAAGGAAGCGAGATGACTAGGAGAAGGTGGCGGTGTAGAGGACGGTGAGGGCCAAGCTGGGAATTGTAGAAGTCGGAGTGCAGGCGCGTGCTCAAGATTTCCAGCGGTGAGGTTAGACGCACCGTTGCTAGAGCCATACGCTGAAAATTTTACTATGCGTCTTGGATGAGACGGATGAGACAATGCATTTGCGCCATCTATGAGATGCGGCGAGGACTGATTCACGGCGCTGCGTTCGACCGGGACTCACTTTGTTGGGTATCGACCCTTTTGGAGCTCCAGACAGGAGGTGCTCGCTCAAAAGAATGTAATTTTGAGGAACTTCGGTTTCATTGCCAATTTGTATGAGGACTCCTTAATTCTTCAGCTTGCTTGTCCGAGGTCAAGAAATTATGCTTGTTCAAGTCGCCATGAACAATGCCCAAACCATGAAATTTTCCCACAATGGCCTCGCACGCAGGAAGGTCAGAGATGGTAGCGTGTCGACCGTCCATATGTTATATGTTCGATGACGAATTCAATGACCCGGCTCTCTTTTTTCAAACGACCTAAGAACTTTGGGCCGATGTGGTGGCCATCAATCCATGAATATGCCTGAGTCTCGGCAGTGTAGTAGCCAATCTCTTAGGGGGATCTTGCGAATTTGGCGATTATTGGTTTCTCAAACTCTAGGGAAGATACCACGTAGACTTATATTCAGCCTCTCTCCGATACTCAAGGAGAGGTAATCAAACGAGTTTGGGTGCCACAAGGGATTGGTTGAAGGAAGGATTTCCTTGGACTTCTATATGAAGTGGCGGGAACGATTATCCACTGTTCGTCCGATGCGGCCACAGTTCCAACTGCCTGTGGGAAACGGCGGCAGTATTTCTAAGAGGATTGGAGGGAAGCATAGATCATCAATATCGTAAATTCCAGGATCGATAGTAACGTACTTGAAGTGGGTTCTGTCCACAAGGATTCTATGATGGCTAGGCCCACTGTCGTCAGGATCTGCCTCTTGATTCAGAATCTTAACCTTTTGAAGATGCATGGTATCGACCGACTGGCTTCTGAATTCCTGATATGCCGCAAAGGAAGTTCTCTTGCTGACAACACTCGATCTAGCTTGCTCATTTATGGATTTAGTTCAAGCATCCAGTGGACTGGTGCGCACATTCGTTTCCAACTGTCTAATTCAGGTATTGAGGTTAGACGAGACAAAATCATCGACGCCAAACCTTTGCCTTATACAGGATCTGTTTTAGCGTTCACCAAGCGTCTACAAGAGTTTTGATGAATGGCAGCGCCAATTGATGCACAGCGTAAAGGGATGCACAGCGTAAAGAGAGCCGGAAGGCGCGACAGCAAGCGCCTCAGAGGCCTGCGACATGAGCTAATGGTATAGTTTAAACAAATAGCCACACATCTCATATCAGGCATAGACACTCAAATCGTTACTCACATCAAAAACAAGTGAGAGCAACTTATACTTTCAAGATTGTCGATTTAATCTTCCCGTCGTTAAGAGACAAAATCTAAAAAAACACAACTTTTTAACTTCGTTAATGTGCTTCTCTTAAATTATACAGAATGTTTCAAAAAGAGTTCTTCATTTGTTTACAAAGGTGAAGGAGTAGTACCCTTTCGCTAACGAGCATTCCAGGGCTTCTTTCTCGCCCGCTCCATCTCTCGATTTCTCTAACCTCACTGCCCCTTATTGAAGTATGCTATAGATACCTGAATATGATTGTTCAAAGTGTGTTCACATTTTGGCCGATTTGTAAACCAACACCCCTTGCGAGTCTCAGCATTGTCGCTGTTGTTTCAGTGACTGCACTGTCGAACTATGCCTACTAAATCTGCTGAGGGTGTGGCTATAGACAAGAGGTGTGTACTTCAGTACGTCTATTGGCTCCCTTGGATGATGGTGGTTGGTAAAAGAGTCCAATTGCTAAAATGAAGGTCTCGGCCCTAATGGTGGCCAAGGTGCAGCTCTGTGGTAATGCTAACCCTTTGGACCCCTGCGCCCAAGGAACAGTTTGCGGTTCTCACAACGTCGGTCTGCCCATGAGTACTCCGTAGTACGTTTAAAAAACCCCCCAAATTGGTGCTTCATTCCACCAGCCAAGAACTCTCAAATGCAGGCTCAAGAACTGCACGATTCGGTTTTCTGAACGCAGGTGCCGTGGCAATCAGCATCATCATCATCGCACTTTTTACCGTGTCGGTTTTCGCACTTGTAGCCCTGTGGGCAGTGCATCGCATTATGTTGTCCTGACCCGCACGAAGTGGGCGTAGGTGATTGAGCGGTGGAGATACAAGCGCCGCCGCAGTACCCGCTGGTTGGGCATGTCATGGTAGGTGTACATGTTGATCCGGTCGGACAGCCGTATCCAAGGCCGACAGTGCAGACTGTTGTGCTTGGATTTGACGCGGGCGTGGAGATACAAGCCCCTCCGCAGTACCCGCTGGTTGAGCATGTCATGGTAGGCGTACACGTTGATCCGGTCGGGCAGCCGTATCCAAGGCCGACAGTGCAGACTGTTGTGCTTGGATTTGGCGCTGGTCCTGAAGTTGTCAAAGCATGGGTCTGAAGAGCCGCCAGTGTAAGACTTGAAAGTAGTAGTTCAGACTTCATGTTTGTATGGAGCAAGAGGCCTGGATTGGAATTATCTCGAAAATAATCACGGTAGAGCAATTGCTCAAGTTCACAATTGTAGTCCGTGGATCGTCTTAAACCATTCACCAAGAGCGGGGAATCTCGATCCATAGGTCGTGTGACAAGAAGCCAGGACAGCATGGTTCGTATTCATGGAGATACACAGCCAAAAGAAAGATAGCGCACCTCGATTGGCACCGTGCCAAGAGCAATCAAATGCAGCAATTATTGAACATATACAAGGCTAAAGTCGCGTGAACCTGTGACAGGCTAGAAACATCTAGTGGCTGCCGCTGAGCGATTAGTCAAGGCCGGGTTTGCTGTACCACTGGGCTTGGCCAAACTGGACTCGCCTAATTTGGACCAGTCCGGGTAGGACCGCCCCCAGGTTCCAAGAGATGTCGTGCATGTTGACATGGCCAGGCTCTTGCGGGCTCGTATTTCTTCCACATGAGGAATGCTATGATCCGTTGGGGCCGGAACTTCCCGAGATGGCAGATGCAGTATTCCATTGTCTGTTCCCCTCAGGATTACTTGCGATGAGATACTTAAAAGGACAGCTTCTCCCGGGCTGGAGACGTGCTGTTGCTTTCATCTCGGTGTATGATACTCACCTCATCTCTATCAACTCCAAAGAATATTTATCGGCACCATGAAACTATCCGGCTATCTCAAGGGCGAGGTCCTCCTTGTGGTGTGCTACTTGATTAGCGGAGCCTATGCCGCATGTAACGCTGACAAGTGAGCGATACCACTCTCCATCATGTTCTTCCGAGTTCTGTTAGTACTCACCCATGTCAGCTGTTACCGCGCCATGTTCCCGTCCGCCGATCCAACTCGCCAGGCTTCCGCGCAGTCCTTTTGCCAGACGTACACACAAGCGGTGGTGACGGCCACGACCGGATTCAACCCTCGTTTCACGTCGGCTTGCGGTTCCGACCCTTCAAAGTATAGCTCGGCCTGCTCTTGCGGCCCTACCACCACTTCAGCGGCCCCATGTGCGCCCACCCCAAGTCAAACGTTCCAGAACGGAGGTTTCGAGTGTGGAATCTCCCCGTGGCGAGCGCTCGTGGCGCACGGCACGACATATGCTCTGACTTCTCCCGGAAAGAGCGGATCATTTGCTTTCGAGGTTGACCAAACTGGCCCCATTGACGGTGTAGGACTCGGTCAGGCCACTCTGTCGCAGCTTATCTATATTACTCAAGGAACTCAGTACGTCTTGACCTTTGACACCTTCTTCAACTCCGGGAACGCCGGCTTTATCGGGGTCAAGTTCAACGGCCAGCCCCAATCCACGGTCGACGCGCGGGACCATTTAGGTCCTGGTGTGTGGAACTCCAACACCATCACGTTCACGGCCACGACCGGTCAATACATCCTCGAGTTTGAATTCCTGTTTGGGTCGAGCAATGTAGTGGCCAAGATTGACAACGTCAATCTGACTCCAGGTACCTAGATAGTGATCAACGAAAGAGGTGGAGGAGTAGCAGTCTTAGAGAGGAGAAACAAGTGACTGATTGTGGGTGAAAGCATACGATACATATAAGTCCTTTAGGTAAACGAAAAGTATTAGGATGAATTCGAATGATAATTATCAAACCAGCAGTAAATTCCAACGTGCGATTTAGCAAAAGATAAAAAGGTAACTACAAATTCAAGGGATCGGGCCACTAGCAGTGTTGTGGTGGGATTAATGGGAATGTAAAAGATGTAAACACTGAAGACCATGGTACAAGAACGTCTGTAGTAGTAATATTGCAAATGTTGGCAAGATGAGAAACTCGATGATAAGACTCGCTGAAACCGTTACAAGAGTAGACAAAAGAGACTGCGAACGCCGATATACAAACGCTTTACAAAGGCGCAGCTCTGTATACTGTATCATCTTCATCCAAATCATGCCACGTTGAGAACTTGACGTATCCGCCATTTCCTAGCACTACAGTAAGTACGGTAGAAACCCAGGTGGAAGTGCATCTGACATTATTGCATTATACGCAGAGGCGCACACTTACTGCGAGGTGGTTGATTTGAATAGAGAACCTCAGCAGAAGTTGGGTATTTGATAGTTGCATTTCGCTGCTATCAATCTAATCGGCTATAAACGTCGCATTTATAATCCTTTGCTGTTGTGACTTTGTTTCCTTTGTAGTAGACTGCGAAGCAGCATTCAATGTGAGATTATGAGCTTGTTAGAAGACGAGGTCATGTGGGGGCATATTGATATTTTGGTTGTTGTTAGAAACTCTACTAGCGGGCCCCAGCCCTACCAGCCCTATGAAGGCGGAGATTACCATCTTCCCTATTTTCAACAGAGACCGACATATTGACGAAGTCGATTCTCATTCAGTTTTCTCTTGTATTGTCATCGAAGCTAACGACGACGAGCCGAGGGCCCGAGCCTTCAGATGAAAGATCATGAACAGTGCTCTTTGCTTTCTTTAATTCTTTCTCTGATCTTCTGAAAAGAGATTCGAAGTCGCAATTGAAACGATAAAAATTGAGAACGAAGCGGAAGAAGAACTTAAGATGAAGAAGTTTAATCTATGATCTTCTGAATGACGGGAATGAGATTCTCGTCTTGTAGACGAGAGTCAGATATTTGAGATAAAAGATAAAAGTATGAACACGAAGTAAAAATCTGCTTCGATATTTTAGTAGGAATCAGATTAATTGTAATGTGAACAGTGAAGATCAAACCTATCAAATACTTCGCTTTTAAAGAGGTTCTCTATCTAAATTAAAATACCTCGCAGTAAGTGTGCGTTGGCAAGTGTGCGCTGGCAAGTGTGCGCTGTAACTATGTAGATATACGCTCCGCCAACTTCCCGCCACCGCTTCTACCATTCATCCTCCTGCTTCCCCTGGTCCCATTAATCATATTGCTTCAACAACCCAAGCCCGCATGCCGACGCAGTAACAATGTGGTTAACATCTGCATCAATGAATTAGATTCGAAGGGTTTGGCCACGGGTGCTACGACATCATCCAAGTGTAGAGGAGTGAGCTTCAAAGAAGCTATCACTATGGTGTGAATTTCATAGAACCGCTCTGAGAACTTGCAACGCGGTGAACTTGACGTCTAGAAGGAGTGGTCTGATCGGCGATTGCTGTAGTGGGGGAGACGAACGAATATCAACGAGAGGACTGGTTGTTCTGAACGTCGATTGATAATGCCTTCTGCAGGTTTTAAAGTAGTACCTCCCGTATCTAACCATCCAATAACTGAAATAGGTATGGATAATCGAGTACTCATTCATCGAACATCTATAGTACACTTTCCTAGCTTTCGCCTAAGACTGTATTGTAAAGTCATAATAAAAGTGAGTATCACGTCTGGTACAGAGGCGCCTAATCGGAACTCATACTATGCCCTCAGTTCTCCCAACCGACAAGCCCCAGAGAGCTGCAAAGTATCCATTCATCAATCGAGATCCTTGACAGTTTGGCTATTTCGAGCCATGACGTTCTTCCTTCACCATCCCACCGTCACTTCCTACCTCCTTATTCCTGTTGAGACGTGCAAATCCCTTATACGCAGTTTCTGATCCCGCCAATGAGTCCATCAGGTCCTGATGTCTTGGTTTTAGCATTTCATCCTATTTCCCATTTTCTGCTCTCATCCTCATCTTAGGCTTAGGCTAGAGCTCGTGTGTAAGAGCAGGATGGCATGGCAATCGTAGCATTGCAATAGCGTAGAACATACGAAACGGGATGATAGTTCTTGTGGGTGATGGGATGGCCGATAGATGGTAGTAAATGGCGAAGGAATAAGCTGTGTATGGGTTGTGGTAAGCGGGGTGTCGGGTGAGGGGGCAGAAGGGCTGATGGGTGGGTGGCCTTCTGGCGAATCGTGATGGTGGGAGTGCTTGGGGCGTAGGATATCAGATAGAAACTGTACCGGTATCTGGAGATGATTAGAGTTGTATATTTCCCTGTATGAGGGGTATGGTACCTCTTTCGGCACGCCGAAGAGCAGCCAATAACCTTGGCATAATCTTTCAAATTCGTAGATTCCAAGAAGAAAACCCCTCAACGGACCAGGAGAGGGCTATACAGTAATAGCTTTGATCCTCCATCCTCGATCGTCTTTCTGAACACATCTAATTAATTTGATGAAGGTTCGGCAGATGCAGCGGCCCCCTCAGGCACCTCTGTATATTTGTTTCTCTAAAACATGTTTAAAGTAAGCCACATGCCGTCAATGATAGTAGGCCTTTCCGTGAATTTTTTTCCGACCTCCCGTTATATTCAAAACATTTTCTTGAAGTTTGCGCGGCGTTTATTGCAGTAAATTTTTCTCTGTGCGAAAAGCTGAAATGACTAAAGCAATAGTATGTTGTAGATAAGGAGTCGATTGTCGTTGATAGGATCCATTCTACGAGCGTTAGGTCAATCAAAGTCATTATGGTCAAGTCTGGACGAAGGCGATTGATGGAGAAAATATAAGTCATTGTGGCAATGCTTGATGCTCGGTTGCTTGGTGATGCAGCCGAAAAGCCAGATAGATTCGTAAATAGTTTTGAAGTGGATTCGTGCGGTCGCCGAAAGAATTCTGTTGTTCCATAGCGTACAACTACATGGAATGCCGCTGTCAGTTAATATCCTAGGTAGCTAAATCAGTAGAGTAATTGATCACTGGTAATTTGGAATTTGCTGCTTATTAGGGGCTTTTGGTGAGCAGACTCGTCTCTGATCAGAGAGCGAGTCCATACGCCTTGTTTCCGTGTATTGCTTCTCTATGAATTGAACTAGTAATATCGTACAGGGAAAGGCGACTCAGGAAGGGCATACTTTGGGGCGTATCGTTGCTCGAGGTTGTGATAGAAGATTGATTTATACCAGAATCTTGTATGAGGTCTTGAAGGTTACGACCTTGGAGCTGCGTGCAATAGGCTATTTGTAGACTTCAGTGTGCAGTCACCTTTCGAGTACCTGTTCTGTGTGAATACGCAGAAAACCTGAGGAAAACTCCTTCGACTAGGAAGATTCATGAGGTGGCCAGAGCCGCAGTGTTTACTCTGACGCTCGCGTTTCGGACGCGCTCAATGGTCCTGCTTTGTCGTTATCCGCGCCTTGCTTGCTGCATTGGTCTGCTCCAAGTATTTGATGATATGAGGAGTTCGATCTTTCCTCGCAGCCTAAAGGTGTGCTGTTGTGGCGAAAAGAGAGATGTTCCAATGTTATTGCATGACAAATCTGAAAATACATGGTATAGGGAGTGTTTGCCTGATGCCTTGTTGCCCTGGCATCCAAGCTGTGTTGATAGAATGATTGGTTCAGCAGGCATAAGGGGAAGTCGGTAGAACCTGCCATAAACCACGACTGCAAGATAGGGTCATCTTACTTGCATCAAAGCTCATATTATTAGGCAATCTAGGAAACCAGTTGTGCACTCAATAACAGACTGGGGTCTGTGGCTACTGACTACGGAATGAAAGGACTGTCACTTATCGTGGTAGACAGCTCTGTTTAAGGAGGCTGGTTTTTCTTTGCTGATTTTCGCCTTCCCCCTGGTGGTAAAACATTTCGATGCTTGCTAAAGGGTTCATAAAACTGAAATGCCGTTCTGAGTATCACCAGCAGTCAAGGTAATACAAGACTCGATTGGCCTCAGGGACCTCTTATTGAATCGCCGTAATGCGTCTCCTGCCTCATGACGCATACACTTACCGCCTATCTAGAAGTTCGGTGTCATATTTGCCGACGTGATTGGCTCCTGCCTCAGTCAAACACATCAGTGTCAACTTCTTCTTGCCAATGGTTTGTGTCAGGTCAGTAATCGTTCACCAGTGGGTGCAAGAAGTCGTGGTACAATACCCGGCTTTGCCGAGACAATCCTTTCTGCAATCACTGGTGGTTCTCCTGAGTCTGCTTACGACCAAACGAGAGCTTTCCAAAGCTTCGTGTACAATCTTCGGCAAGCGTTTTCGATATCTTTAGGGGTAACAGTTTATTGGACAAGCTCTACAGCAGCGATTCCGCTCCCGCGTCTAGAAATGCCCTCCTGACCTCGTTGCAGATAGAAGCACATGGAAAAGAACAAGGAGAGGCAAGATACGTTATGGACTTCTTGTTGTTGTTTTCCATCCATTAGCGATAAAGGCGTCGTTGGCCGTCCTGTCTTCAACGTGTCTTGGGCCCCCGGATGTAGCAGTTTTTTTGCGGGCCACTCAAGTTTCGCCGGTTCGAATTGAAATATAAGATGCAGAGCCTACCTCCTGAGTTTCTGTTGCTTTCATATATGTTTATCTCGATCTCTTGTCGACTTATAAGTACTTTTTCCGCAATTCCTTTGAATTGGAGCCCCGGCATTGGACCCTAGAGATAGTCAACAGCGCCAAGGCCACAGCACCAGGTCAGAGCTCATTTATTTCTATGTCTAATTAAAAAACAGCCTTACACCTCAGTGGTACCGGATATCAGTATCGCTAACTCATATTCATCTATCTTAGCAGAAAAACCATGTCGAACTCAGCCACCTGTGTACCGAGCAGGTCGGCATCGTCAATGACGGCCGTCGACGCTCCAGACACCAGGCTTTCTCGATGTGAACATGCTCATCGCACCATTACAAGACAGGCCCATGAATACCCAGCCAGGACTTACTTGCAAGGAATGGGTTCGTGGTTGCCCCCGCTAGGGACTGTCGAAAATAGAGATACTTTCGATCAAGGCAATGATTCTAATCAAAGCCACCGTACCCTACAAGCTGGCTTTGAAGAACAAGTCAACAATATTGTCTGCCCGACACCAACGTCGCAAGGTTTGACGCCGATGGAACGCTTCGAAGCGGAGGGTGTTTCCGAGCAGCCTTTCAGCTCTGCGAGGGTCAATGCAAACCATAACAAGGACGCTGGGGGAAAGGCGGGTGGGAAAAGTCGATAGGTTGCTCGTGGATATGGTGGAAATTATCAAGTCCGTAGCAAGATTGCGCAGGATGTCTGGAGCTCGGAGATAAATAGCCTGGAGCTGTTGGATAAAACCTCTGGATTGTGTATATAACGCCTGGAGCTTCTGAATTGCACAGTCTTCCCTCTCCCTTGATCATTCCTTTCCTGTTGTCTGAGTCAAATAGAGACGGTCAAGATAGATAGGCGCCACACTAAGCAGGGCTGTTAGCTCAGCAAAGACCACAATCTAGCCATAACAGATTTGCCCTATCTTCTTACAATCATCTGCCGATCGATCAAGAGACCGTTGGCTTATATCGCTATTCGCGCATACAGCCTTTGGCTAATGTGAAATTTGCAAGCAGTCCATCAATCCTTATTCCACCCATGAGCCTCGTATACCCCAAGCCACTGTCCTCTTTTTTGGTGCTCCATGAAGCGAAAAAGCCATGTCCGCCAGAGTCGCATGACGCGTTGTGCTGGCCGAGTGCCACGAACGCGAATAACTGTTGGTACTCAAGAATCGTGTATTCAGGATGAGCATTCGAAAACATTGACGAAGTGGATGATGATAATGGAAGGTGTGATCAATGTCCTCGTAGAGTAACAGCCATAGGAATAGGGTATATAGCTAGTAATCTGGTCGAAGCCCTTTCCAACCGGTCGAAGTGCGTTATTGACTCTTTGATGTAGAGAGGCAGGGCAGACAATTGTATAGTCGAGTTGATCGAAGTAGACGAGTTCGCAGCGAAGCTGACCGCGTTGACCATGCAACAGAAACACAACAAGGTGGTGTGCCTTGGGGGATGCAATATTATGAAAGCGGTGAGTTTGATTATAATCTGGGTATCGAATAAGCTCATTGCGTGGTTTATATTTTATGAGAATTCCTTATACTCCATGGCCAGAACCTATGGTGTAGTGGTATGCGGTTACTTGAATGCGACCAGCCATTACACTAGGGTCAATGTCACCAAACAAAGTAAAACTTCTCAAGTCGAGGTTTTCGGAAGACTGACATCGAGTCGGTCCGAGCTTTTTGCCCCTTGTGTCCGGTGTTCGACCCACAGCACTGGCAAATCCTTTTGTTCATAAACAAACCTTTTTCTCAGGTTGGTAACCTGCGAAAGCTCTATCTGATATTCAAAGTACATCTTTATAGACTGGTTCTGAAGGTACGTACCACTTCAAGTGGCGTTGTCAGCGCTCATGTACAACAATGGGCACGCTTTTAAACAGTGTCCAGTGTTCTTTCCTGGAAAGCCCACGATTATACCCATCTGTGCGTGACTTCCTTCTCCATCCGTCATAACGTCGCCCATCAAAGATTTGCGAGATTAAAAGTCTGTGACCTTATTAATATAAGGAGCGTACAATGCTCCCCCTACTTGCTTTGCCTGAAGTACGCCCAATACCAACGGGTTTTGACCTTGCTCCGTTGATTGTTCCGGAGAAGTTATTTTCGATCCCATCATAAGTCAGCCATATTCTGCCTCTCGTTAGTTCTACATCTCATCACCGACTCGACGTTGTGGTATTGAAATGCCACCTTTTCTGCAGATACCAACCCCAACCTTCGACTTGTACAGAACGCCAATGAGGGAGATAGCCCCATGGACAATGAGGTCACTGTGCGAGTATTCTAACGTTCTGATTCTGTATCCGTCGCCCTCGCCATTATTCTTCGGTCGTTCCCAGCGCCATCCTAACCATCGCAAGAGCAAGTAGGATCGGTGCAGCAGTAATCCTTGGATGAGAGGGTAGAGGTGGAACAAGCACGACGAATGAAGAACAAGGATGTAGTAGGATCAGTCTACCATTAGCCCTACCGCCAACGCAAACGAATATAGATCAATCTGCAACGCTCGGGACGTAGCATATAGAGTTAGTACGATGCTGCTGAGGTATCAAGTGAAGCTTTCAGTCTAGTATATCAAGTTCGTCTCCAAGTCCAACCAACAGCTTTCAACTTCATGCCGAGATATTACTGAGGTTTATGTGATTTCTTCTGATGCGGTTTATCGTCTGGTTTTGGCGCAAATCAGAGAAGCTCTCAGTCTCGCACACTGCAAGGCCATTGCCTTTCCAATCCTGGAGCAGCTAGTAAGAAGTGAATGGTGTCTGACTGACTTGATCCCTAAGTAATCAGCTTGATCATAGCAAGAAGAGAATCGTGACATGGAATCGACTAGCCAAAACCACCATTGAGTTTTACTAGAATTGTACGGAGCTGTATAAGTTTCAATCCAGCTAGATATTAGACATTAGTCTCCTATTAAGCTACAGATGTACAGAGAGGATTTGCGGAGACGTCCAGGGAGATATATTATGGCAGTAACAAGAAGAAAAGCACACCTAAGTCTGGATTTGGTTGGTTGAGTGCTGCGAAACAGGCGCGTTAAGCGACAAGCGCTCATGGCATTGTACCGCCACGTTAAGATGAATCTCTTAGATAAACCTCACTTTGCCCCACAGTTTGTATCTTAAACTGGGATAGTCCATATTCCATGTGACACTAGATTTTTAAGTAGACTCTGCTGTATGGGCGAATTCCTAACCTGCTTCTCAGTGATGGGCGATCAGTGAGAGCCGTGGTGTGAGAAGCAGAAATCTTTGAGACAAATTAACGCTGGGTACGGACAAGGTAAGGAAATTAGATATGCAAATCCTCGTGCCAAATCTCTTTTTTTCCGAATAGGACTTGACTCAGGCTTATGTCCACGGAAGGTGCTTCTAGACAGGAGTTCTCGGTCGTTTCAGTGCTTGATTGCCGCAATATTCGTCCTTGAATTTTACGGTTCCCCTGAAATTTACTTTTGGAGAAAAGCCTCGCTTGCCCGTATGTAACGAGCGAGGTAGGCGCACTGGAAGACATCGGGTTCTGTCAAAGGGAATTTAGAATCGACGTCGCGCTAACTTGGCCATGACTGCTGCTACTTCCCAGCAGGATGTTAGTTCAGAGCACCTCCAGCACCTCAAAGTCAATGGTACAGCGATATAAGATCCGTCATCGAAGCAACCTTCACGATCAGCTTCCTAGGTTGAACTAAGTCGCATTCGAGTCGATATTCAAAATTCAGGAGACGCAACTGCTGAGAAGTGTTGCTGAGATTGGCCTCCATATGCTCCAACAACTTTGCAATACTGCCGTCCTCAACGCTGGCAGAACAGATGTTTGTCTCGACATGCTGGAGTAGCTTGCTAAGCTTGGTGAACCCAGTAGCGCATTCGGGACACTTAAGCACGTTCGGATAGCTTTGGTAGCAGTCTGGCGTCTGGAGATGCCTGGTGAGATCCGGTTTGCTCAGGTATGACTTTGTGCATAAGGGACACCTCCAGCTGTTCCGCTTTGGGTCCTGATCGGAATCTTGTGCTTCGGTTCTGGGTGGGCCCGCAAGAAGCCATGGCTTTCTCTCATCGATGATGTATGAGCTCGATCCTGAGCTTTGGCATATCAAGGCGTTGATGTGTCTGACTGTCCAACCAGCAGAGCAAGAACCGCTCTCCAAATGCCCGAACATGGTTGCGGTAGAAGTGTATTCCGTTCCCTCTACACAACCATAGCATGCCAGAGGCTTTGGCTGATGGCTTAAGGTATGCTAGATATTGTTAGCAAGGCTTCAAAGAAATTCCTCAGCGAGACATACCACTTTCAGCTTGCTCGCCGTGTCAAAGTGTGTTTCACACTTTGAGCAAAAGGAGCCTCGGTGCACTTCTGCCGTCCTCAAGTGGTCCTTGAGCTCTTCGATAGTTCGATGGTCAAGCGCACACGGTTCGCATACGTGGTGTTTGCCCTCACCTGCCTTCTTATGGGAAAGAAGTAGCTGTGGAGTCGCAAAGTCGACTCGACAAAAATTATCATAGGTGTACTTATGAACCTCTGTTGTCCTCCAATGCTCCTGCAACAGATAGAGAGCCTGAAAGTCGAGTCTGCATTGCTGACATACGTTATGCTTGGGCGAAGCATTCTCATGAGCAATCCTAGCGTCCGAGGTATCGAAAAGACAGTCGCATCTTGCGTCATACTGCCCCTCATGGATTTCACTATCTTGCCAATGAGCTGTCAGCTCTGCGGAAGTGGCGCAGTCGAGACCGCAAGGCAAACAGAGGAAGTGCGTCGCCGGGGTCGCCTGTTTGTGCCTAAGCATGTCCTGGGAATTCGCGAAATGGATGTTGCATCGTGCATCATAAGTGTTCCGGTGAGCCGCTCCATTGATATAATGCAAATTCAGCTCTTCGGGAGTGGCATAGTTGACCTGGCACCGGAGGCAATAGGTGTACAGATGTGAGATATTTTTCTGCCAATGAGCCACACGTGCTTCTTTGCTGAAAAACTCTCTAGCACATGGTTCGCATCGGAACAGATGCTTACTCGAGAACTTCATGTGCTGTTCCAGAGCTTCGTGGCTGTTGAACCAGCGATTGCAATCTTTACAGTATTTCTCGGGCATGTTGGCTCCGAGACCATCTGGTCAGCTCAAGGATCTGAAAGGCTTAAGCGCGTTTACAGCTTACCTAGAGATTGGGTTCCTGCTAGCAGAGAGCTTACTACTTGCCCACGCTTTAAGTATGTCCAGGGTTGATAGTGGTTTCTGGTCGTTTTTCTCTGCCGCTGACGTAAAGATATGAGATGAAGGAGGATGAGAGACGAAAAGGTAGGACATGTGGTGCTTAGCCTTTGCGATGCCTTGGGCAGCAGACCAAGTTTATGTGATGATCCAATATTCACTTTCCCTATGTGTTTCTGTCAGATTTCACTACATCTTGTTGCTTTAGGACGATTCTACTAATACAGATTTTATTAACTGTAAGAGCTAGAGCATTTTACTGACCCTCTTGTCTGGCTGGTCTACTGGTTATGGGTAACCTCTTGCCTAGCAATGTCCTCTCTCAAAACGGTACATCCACCTACGCTCCGAAGGATCTCTGCATGTATCCAGTAAACAAGGAAACGTTCCGGAACTGGCTATTGGGACAAGACCAGTGCAACACGGCACGTTGCTTGGATTGTACATCGCAGACATTCGGGCAAACATCATGGCTTGCTCCAAAACCACAGCTCTAAGGCCGTGATGTCCAGGTCCGTGAAACAGTGTCTGAAATATAGCTTTAAACCAAGCCCATGAGGCGACTAAAATTTCATGGCCGCAGATAAAAAGGCCCACTACCGACCCACTTCAGACTCATCGAGCAAACCGGTCAGTGTGACAAAGCTCAGTACAATAAGGCACGCAGTCGCAACCAGACATTGTGGTTACCCAGGGTAGACGTAGCTCCTTGTCCACATACCTTGCTTCAAAATCACCAGTATAGTGCCAAAATCAACAAAGGAAACAAGTCGCATGACTATCATATCCAGCCTAGAGAAATCTTGTTTGCAAAACTCCTCGATATGATTTACCGAGGCCGTGATGGAGAAGGCTTGCCAAAGTAGAGTGTAGCACAGACACAATTCTGTGTCTTTCGTTCCAGCCAGCAAAGAGCATCACGCAGACCAGGACGCCACACCTTTCGTTCCATCCACCGACAAAGTCCATATGTACGTTGGGCTGACTACACGCTTTCCATATGCATTTAGAAGAGTCCTAAGATTTCACAACTCACCAATATCCACGTTCATAAATAGAACAGAATCCATCTTCAACCAACTCTGAATTTCACAAGATCTTGCGTAGGGTCAGAGCATCTGCTGAGCTTTGCATGTTGGTTTTATAGCTCTCGGCCATTTTCACCCTTTAGTGAACACACTTGCAACGGCTTGATTTAGGTAGGTGTAACACATTGCTACTTTTGCATTTTTTTTAAATACAACTTTTTCATGCAAATCTCTATATACCAAGTTAACAAAAAACCTGTAAAGAGATGTTTGACATCCCGAGCTAATCCACAACTCCCAAATAGAATCACACATCCAGACCTTCACGTGTTAGGATAGTATAACCCCCAAATAATTTCTACCGCAGAGAGAAAACGGGCTTCTCTAAATACACACTCCCCAGTTTCCCCCTTCTTGTGCGCCCCTCCTCTTCCCCCCCCAAAAATAAAGCAGTACAGTAAGCCGCATAGTATAACCCTTTTCCCTTACGAAAGAAGCTTGGAATCACCCTCCAATCTAGAGTACAGATCAATGTTCCAAAAAAAACCCCGGAAACCGCGTCGTGGGGAGGCTAACATCCGTTTACTAGAACTCAATCGTGTAGTGAGACTTCTGAAGGTGATTGTGTTTGGAGGTTTTGGGGAATATTGGGGTTGGTTGTATGTATGGATGAGTTTGGAAGAGGGGCTTATTTGGGGGATGCTGGGGGCTGCTGCAAGGGGTGGTGTATGAGGGTAAGTTTGAGGGGAGAAGATGAAAGGGGGTCTAGTGTATTGGTGTTATGGAGGATTGGGATAGGTGGTGGGAGAAAGGGAGGGAGGTCGAAAGCGAGGATGTTAAGAGATAGTTGTGTTGTTTAGATGATAAATCTGGATTTTGAGTCGTGAGAACATAATCTACCTCTATTGTGCATTTGATGGCTTCTTGATCTCCAACGATGTTATTCTATTTCTACACTTACCGTTTTCACGCTCCTATTGCCTTCAAACTCTTCACCGTATCCTCGATACTCTCTTCTAAAGATCGGTACTTGATCCCCAGCACTTCCATCGACCGGGAATTATCATACTTATAGATCCCTAGCGAAAATCAGCATCAAACCCCTCAAGAGCACAGCAGAATAACCCCTACCTCCTTCCGGATAGTCTCCCCCTTTCGCCGACTCAGGCACATTCTCCGCCAATTCCGGAAATTTCTTCCGGATAATAGTGGCGATCTCGCGATTGCTAAAGTACCCTGCCGTGATGAAGAATCTCTTTCCGCCCGCTTCCTCTAGCTCAGCGGCTTTGACGTGGGCGAGGGCGAGATCGCGGACGTCGACCCAGATGAAGGTGCCGGTTTCGGGGATGGTTTCTTTGGCTTTTCCGGTCATGATGTCTCTGATGCGCTGGTTGGAGGTATTGAGGGCGTCGAGGGTTTGGATGTTGTGGACGATGGGGCCTAGAACGAGGGGAGGGTTCACCTGTGTGTGAAGAGTTAGCTGGAGATTTTGTGGTTGGTTCAAGTGGATGGAGGATTACGGTAGCGATTGTGAAATTCGGCTTCTCCTTTTCCACAAACTCCCATGAAGATCTTTCGGCAAATGTTTTGCTTGCGCGGTATCCATTGGCTGGGTTTTGGATGGCCTCTTCTTCGGTGATGGGGTTCCAGTCTTTTTCACTGTATACGTATCCGGGCCTGGTGGGCTGTTTCGGGTCAAGGATGGCTGCGAAACTTGAGGTGATTACCTGCAAGGGCGATCAGATTTCATGAACGACCTTCCCAAAGAAGACGACATACTACTCGCTTGACACTCGGGGCACTTTTCTTAATCGCCTTCAGTAACCCCGTCGTACCGATAATGGCAGGATCAAGCAGGTCTTTCTTAGTGTCTGTGACGTTGAAGTGGAATGGCGAAGATGTGTGGATGACTGTATCGAATGGGGGATTGGAAATGACCGCCTTGTCGAAAGCCCCTTCTTGTGCGATGTCTTCAACAATAACAAAGTCTAATTTCTCCTTTCCGACCCTCGGGTGTGCGTCTTTGATGGCCTTCGCTTTGCTCTGGGATCGTACGCTGGTCACTACAGAGTGGCCACGCTCTAGTAGAACATCGAGGACATGCGCTGCTATAAATCCCGATCCACCTGTTTTTCGTTGTTAGTCGTAACGAAAATTGTGGCCAAAGCATATGAGTTTAACCTGTGAGCAAAGTCCGAGTCATTTGTGATGAAGTAGCGCGTGTATCTATTGGTTCTTCTTCGTTACAAGGAAAATTTATTGGAAGCAATCTGTACCTAACTTGCTCTCTATATAAATACAACGATAGAAGACTGAGCAGTCTTTTATAAAGCTGTAGTACTAACTACTCAAATTCATAGAGAGTACATGAGGTCATTTGCGGCGATACCATCTTTAACTCCGGTCTTCATTCCTTCGTGCATATTTCACGCTAGTGGAGATACGAGAGTATCATGGAAATCTGCGTTGACGCAATTAAAGACAAAGCTACTAGCTCACTAACTGGATATCTTTAACATTTTGTTCCGAATCTAGGTGTTTGATGCGGAGTTCGGCACCATGGTTCTACTGAATAAGTTGAAGGTCTTGTTGTCGGACCTGCCTTAGTCAATATACTGCTTGCAGGCTCGAGAAGTGCTGAATCTCTTCTATACAAAAGTTAATCAGAATGTACCCATATTAAAACTTGAGCGACAACAAGCCAGCTCTCGTCCTTTACCGCCGCTCTCAGCTGGTTCCAGGATGGGGCATCCAGCGGGGCTCGTACGGAGGGCAAAGGAAAGGCCTAGGTAACTTACCTCAATCTCTAGCCATTCAATTAGAACAACCGGGAAGGCATCCAGGAGAACGCACAAGCTTTTGAGCATACTTGGAGCGTCAAAATCGTGTCGGACCTTTGAAGGACAGCATCTTCCTATATGGAACAGTAACGAAGGTGTGGTTCAGTCTCTTATATGTCTTCCATGTTAAGTACGGGTATATCAAAGTCTCAATGCCTATCTTCCTCGTGGCTCTACTTCTTCATCTGCAACTGCATCTACATCATAGATATCCAATCTCTCAGTTCAGAATATTCTCTTTAGACTAGGAACAAGAATGTTTCTAAGGCTTATATCAAGTCAGCCAACACCAATCCGCTTTCGTTCAATTGAAGAGCTAGAGTCTCGAAAGCTGGCTATACCAAAACTTGAATCGACCAAGCCGAGTCAGAATGACGAGTACTAATATATAGATGCACAAGACGTAAGGTTTCAGAAATGACTAGTCATGCGTTGCACAGTTAAAAGGTATCGTTAACTGCAATAAACCACTCAATTCCCTCTGCCCCTGTACTAAATGTTCGGTTTGACTACGATAATAGAAGACAAAGTATCTGGGCATAGTTTTGACCTAAGCTCAGGCCTGTGTGCAGTCGAGTTGAATGTATTTTCCTAAGAAGTATACCTTTGGCTGTTGAAAATATAAACACAGACTTAAACTTTTCAGAACGGTTTTGCAGAACAATGCGGGAGTATTAAGCGGTTTGGGAAGCGAGTCAGGGGAAGGATGATAAGGTGCTATTTTTGGCCTTCTTTGGCTGATTTAACAGTTAAGCTGTTTTGAGTATACCGAGTGGCGGTTGACCGACCTCCTGATTGAAATGGTCTTTTTTGGTATGATCCCCAGGGGAGTAAATGTAATGCTACATGAATCTCATGATTAAAGCGGCTGATGATTGGTAATAGGCACGCAGTCCCTATATGCAGAAAGCACGCGCGAGTGCCGCAATAGTTGTGGACTAGACCATTAAAACGGAAGGGGCAAAAAAGTTTCCTAGTTTATAAGGTGGCCAGATAACGTATTATTCGAAGAAGGGGATTTATGAGACTCACATAAAGGTCAGCAATTACTTTTTGTGTAAAATTCAGGTTGAACGAATATCAACATCGGATTTAGGCTGACGAATCTCTATTTGACGTGAAACCCAAAATCTTTTGCAATAGATATCTCCAAACAAGAGCATGGTTTGAAAAAGTACGAGGATACGAAATGAAGCATGTGAAAGATGTAGCCACTTCATCTTTAATGTCAGATGTCGAGGATGAGGTAAGGAGCACTTGGGCAGTCAAAGCCAGCTTGATCCCGTCCTCCGGCTCAACCGTGCCACTAATAAGGCAGGCGAATGATGCAGAAGAACTTATATATCTTCGCTGTGATGCATTTAGGAAAAAATACTGATCAGGAAGGGCAGAAGTTGGGTCAAGCATCTATAAAGACAAAGTATCAACCGCCTAATTCTCGTGCGTACTCTTTACTCCGGGGTGAGTAAGGTTGCTCACGAACATGTTTTCAGGACTCGGGGTAGGCACATCTTGTACACGTTATTCTAAACTGGGGGGATACCGTATCTATGTAAGAACCCCTGCAGCCCTGGTTGGACCTCGCGTAACATTTGCTGACCATGTGATGACGTATTCGTATGGCAGCGTTTTCTGACTACCATTCCTCGCGCATCGGTTGTTATAGTGAGCATATAGGGCCTTGCATTAGCATCAGGACAAATCATCCGCAGGTAACTTGGATATGTATTGTGGATATCGATAGAGAGCATGGATATTTCATCGGTCAATAAGTGTGGTGCTGAAGCAGTCTTTCTCTGATTGGTCAATCTGGAGAACCCAATCGATTGGAGGTCAATCCTGTCAAGTACCTAAAGTATCATACACCGTACAATGTTCACCGCCCCGCCGCATTCACCAATCCTGCTGACAAACTCTTACTTCGATGTCTAGAAAAACTTCCCACCTACGAATTTGGTGACCTCGCCTGTCGCCATCCTACTGAATGACATGCCTCGACGAAGCCGTGGGTGCCAAGCGTGCCGACAAAGACGGATAGGCTGCGATGGCACACTGCCGTCCTGCCGGCAATGTCTCCTTACCAACAGATTATGCTCGGGGCCCGTGCAGGGCTCTATCATCATCAACCAAACCGAACATGTTGCATCGCGCTACAAGCGCAATCGAGGACCGTCACAATGCCCCCTTCCCTCCAGAGCCTCTATCGTCCTCCAGCCATCACCTAGGACTATCTTGTCTTTGGCGTTCATTTCGGAATTCACCTCCTATGCTTCTTCCGCCATCGAAGCACTTTCGGGACATACATGGTTGCTTCAGTTGGGAAATTTGTCGCACAGCGAGCGAAGTCCAGTCCTTGACCTTTCCTTGCAGGCGACTGCCACTGCTTACTGTGGTATGGTGGCCGGGAACCGATCTGTGGTGATAGAGGCCACTCGAATGTACGGAGAAGCCATGTCTCAACACGCCAGGGCAATCTCGCATGTCTCCAAGACTCCGACTCGGACTTTGATATACACGTCCGTTATCCTGTCGATTTTTGAAACCGTGTGCGCTACCAATGCATCAGCCTACTCCACCCACCTGGACGCTGCTCGGCGAATGTTGACTTCCTCGACCGCAGATTTTGCGCAAGATCAATTGCTCCGACAGATTGCTGTACATGTTCATAACCAGACTGTCCGTGTTTCTTCCTTCCACTGTCTTGATCCAACGCTGACCGTGGGTTTCTCAAGTTATTCATGACCCTCGTATCCCCATTCGGCAATCCAGCAGCGGCGCCACAGATGGATATTTTGACCAGAACGTTGTGGAAACAATTTCGCGAGTCGCAGCAGGCGGCTGATCAGCTGACCGCCGATCTCATTCTCATCGGCGGCATTGTCACGACGAACCTGTCAATCGCCAAGGATAGTATTCCCTATCTACAAGGTATTGGCTCCAGTATTGACAACGCCTGGGCTTGGCACCGGGCAAAGGTCCTCTCACCGAGTAAGATCATACAGTCTAGCTCCTCCGCGAGAGATGCAATATACCAAGATGCTTCGACGGCTCTGACCACGGCCCATTATGCCATGGCTCAAATCATCCTGACTGTCGCGAAACGCCCTGGGTTCCCGCATCCACCATTAACCAACAATGTATATTGCCAGGCAGTAATCGATTGTGCCCTGTTCCTCTTGCAGATCAAGAGGTTCATTGGCTGCACCGGCTTTGCCATGCTCCACCCTTTGGCTCTTGTCGCCAAGTACAGTACATTACCCACCGCTCGCCAAACGGCGTATTCATTGCTGGACGACGGGCTCCGAAACATTCCGTTTGTGGGGCTGCGACGGGTGATAATGCAACAAATCAAATCAGCCTAGATCCTCGAGGTTCGTTCCCTCGGCAGAATCTGCATATACAGGATGCCGACGAACAATTTAAGATTTCGGAAATCAATATTGACCGACAAACTGTTCTTTGACTGGGGCTTTGCTTTCAGCGGCAGCTTCATTTGAGGAACAGCAGCACGTGTGACACGTCGTCCTCGTTTCAGTACTGTAGTTCAGGTTCTGTGGCAACTGGAGAGCAAATCATCCATATAGTCTAGGCCTAAAAGAGTAGGTTTCGCTAGCTGCGGATATCCGTATTACTTCGTACTCTGCTAAGATGATAAGGCATCTAGTTCAGGTTCTGTGACAACCGGAGAGAAATCATTCACATATTTTAAGCCTAAAAGAGTAGGTTTCGCTAGCTGTGAACATTCGTATTACTCCGTACTCTGCTAAGATGATAAGGCATCTAGTTCAGGTTCTATGGCAACTGGAGAGAGAATCGTTCATATAGTCTAGGCCTAAAAGAGTAGGTTTCGCTAGCTGCGGATATCCGTATTACTCCGTACCTTACTCTGCTAAGATGATAACGCATCTAGTTCAGGTTCTGTGGCAACCGGAGAGAAATCATTCATATAGTTTAAGCCTGAAAGAGTAGGTTTCGCTATCTGTGAACATCCGTATTACTCCGTACTCTGCTAAGATGATCAGGCATCCAGTCCAGGTTCTGTGACAACCGAAGAGAAAATCATTCATATAGTCTAGGCCTAAAAGAGTATGTTTCGCTAGCGCGAATGAAATAGAATATATGGGCTTACTCAATCAGGGTGGGCCCTAAAGATTTACCAGAGGTTGCCGTGACAATGATAGGGCATATATAACATTGCCCGCAAGGAAGAGAAAATAGAAGAGACAGAAGTTCAGAATCGTCAAGCACTTTTTTGCAGGCAACCAACTGTCCCCCGGATACACACACACTCTCTCTTCTCTCTCATACTTCTTCATCACCATCACCAACGAAACCAAGAATTAAAGGCGACCACAATGGCAGATCCAGGTCAAGAGGTTGTCCCAGTCTCCTTCACCAAGGCATGGCACTCCCAGCCTTACCCGTTTATCTCGCCGACCAGGCCAGAGCTCTCCGCCAAGGGGAAAAACATCGTCATCACGGGAGGCGGGACAGGGATCGGCAATGCCATCGGTGTTGCCTTCGCAAAAGCCGGGGCTAATTCGATCGCCATTATCGGACGACGCGCCGACAAGCTCGCGGCCGGTGTATCTGCGATCTCCGAGGCAGCAGCAGCATCGTCCTCGGACATGACCACCACAGTCTTCCATATGGTAGCTGATTTGGTCGACAAGGGACAGACTACCAAGGCGTTCGATGCCATCGCGGCGAAAGTCGGCAAGATCGACGTACTCGTGTCCAACGCGGGAGCCTCTGTCGAGGTCGGACCCATGGCGACCTACAGCGCCCAGACCTTCAGACAGGCCTTCGAACTCAACGTCGTCACGGGTCTGCACGCTTTTCAGGCCTTTTTGCCCCACGCCTCCCCGGGGAGATCAGTCGTCCTCAACTCGACAACCGCCTTGGCGCATATCGCGCCATGGGCCAATGTGGGCGCCTACCCCGCCGCGAAAGCCGCCGCATTGAAGATGTGGGATCAAATTGCCAAAGAGAACACGCACTTGCGTGTGGTGAGCGTTCACCCCGGTTGGGTGCCCACGGATTTGAACGGGCATCAGAAAGGGGCGACGGATTCGGGTGAGTCTTCCCTTTTTTTTGGTTGCTTTTTTGGTTATCCCTCTCTTCTCACTCATTCCTTCCTGTTTTTGAAACGTTCCTCATCAATCTTGACGAAAGAAAGAAAAATCATACGTCTCACTAATAATCCTGGTCCTGATAATTAGCTGAGCTTCCGGGACAATTTTACGTCTGGCTTGCGTCGTCCGAGGCTGCCTTCCTCGATAGTAAAGTCGTCTGGGCAAATTGGGATGCACAAGAGCTCTGCGGCCGCGCTCATGAGATCAAGAGCTCGAAACAACTGACCTGGTCGCTTGACGGAGTTCATATGTAACTGGGAGACCCTTCTCTCTCCACCATGCTCCCTGAAAAAGTAGACATTGGGGCACAAACGTTTGGAAAAGGGTATTCCACATGGAGGGCAAATTTCTGGGTTTGAAGGCACTACTATATCTCAGGGGTATTGTTTGCTAGCGCGCCGCTGAATTTTGGTTGCATTAGGCTCGTTTCTAACCAAATGCAGAATAATTTATACGCAGAATATCTACAGCCTAGTATGTGATGTTTCCCCTCTGCTGCAATAACGGCCTCGCACCGATCATGCATCGAATCAATAAGCTCCTCTAATTGCTCGGGTGTGACAGCATCGCAGGCTTCCCTCACTGCTTTTCTTAGAGTATTGTAGGAGAACTTGTTCTGATCGCCATAATGCTCCTGTATCCAGTCCTTCATAATGTTCCATACGGTTTCGATGGGGTTCAAATCGGGTGTAGCTTCAACCTACTGTAGAATACACACCTTTATGCAATTGTCAGATTTACACTTCAACAAGTGAAGAAGAACGGAAGGAGTGAGATGCAGGTGTAGTGGAAATGATAGCCTTGTGAGCATTGCAGCCCAAGACCCCAAACAGCTTACTCGTAGGGTTTCCGCGCACGCTAACTATGACTACCAAGTAGTTATCTTAGTGCCCTTTTTAGCAAGCTAAACCCGATACTATCTGTAACTAACCTTTCTAGGTTAAAGTGCGCGGAAACCCAGTGTGCGCGGAAACCCCGTGCATACGAGTAGCGTCTATCATGTGCCGCAGCCATGAAACACAGCCCAGGGCGAAGCTCTTGTCGAAGCTGACAAGGCGATAAACCGGAGCTCGACAGTGTATGCTTTCTATCCATAGATACGATATCTCTCTTCCTCCAGCTAGCTTCTAGATATATCCGTCTAGTACCTACTCTCTACTCAATCTCCAATTCCACGCTTTCTACCAGCAATGGCTCACTCGAGGCGCACCTATTCGCTATGGCAATCTTTCCTCTCCAGCACCTGTCTCTGCTGCACCTCCACAGAATCGTACACCCTTTTCGAAGAAGAAGAAGAAGAAGAAGAGTTCCCATCAGCCACAGAAAAGATCCGCTACCGGGACTTCTCCCCTCCACCGAGCTCTCAATCTCCCCTTCCTCCTACTTCCGAACAGCCAATGACCTCCGTCTCCCCGAGTTCTGAATCGTGGGACTATGCCATCGAAGAAGCTTTCCTCGTGCTCGCAGCGCAGGTTTTTCATAAAGCTACGCTTTCCAGAGCCCGTTCGTAGCTCAACGATAACGCCTTCACCCATTCTTCGAGATCTTGACGACTACACGTTTGCAATGGCCGCCCTGACTTTTATACTCTACATACCTTCTAACAGCATGCCCAAGGACTTCTCCACTAAGGGCTTCCAACTCATTGACGATTTTCCCATGCCATGCGACGAGCCAACCAATTCGGCCGGTCAGCCAACAAACCGATCAGTAAGCCAGCAATATAATGAGGTAGCTGATGAGGTCCACGACCGTAACTCTTCGGCAGTATTCAAAAATTCATATCATGATCTCCCTAAAGATATGATTGACTGGCTTTGCGAGAAGCTCTTCCCAAGTTTCATAGATTTCGTTGAGGACGATGACAACTCCAAAGCTCAGCATCGAGGTGATCGTCATGATAAGCGTCAGTTTTTGATCTCCTTAAGGAATTCGTCTGACAGTGACAGATGATTCATTGATGATTGAGAAAGACGTTTATAAGGATACCGAGAATACGGCCAATAGTCAGAAGGAACCTGGCAGTTCAGGTGAGTCTTCTGGTTCAGCGATCAAAAGCTCGTCTAACTTTCTTCAGGTAACTCGATTGTGGTTCAGGATCACGGCATCGATAGCAGCGGCGATGATGCTTTAGAGGAGTAGGATGGGAACCAGGGGTCGCTCAGCACTTCGTCAACGTCTGTGGCGGCCTCAGAGGCTGGGTAGGGCCTCAAATTCATACTAGATGAGCCTAATACTGATAGATTGCGTTAATCTAGATGTTCAATCCTCGATCAAAAGAACAAACATGATATTTCAAACACCTCTTCCCGAAACCGCAATATTCTCTCGTCGACGCTCGACAAGCGAGCTTGCGGGTTTAAGGATGGAAATCGTTAGGGTCTTACGCCTGATCTCACGCCTGATTCATCAACGAATGAGAACAAGCAGATTCCGTGAAACGTTCAAGAGATGAAGGCGAACGTGAAGGAAGAAAAGATGGAGAGAAACACATCGAGAATGATGACAAGAAAACCACGTCTTTGAAATTCACAAAGAAAAGGGGTTCGTCCTCTGTCATTGAGAAGAAGTCTGCGTCGAAGCTTCATGTGAAACATCGTCGCTGTTCGTCACTCATACTTGCGGTTCAGGACCAAATTCTCGACACTCAGGCCGACGGCACTTCTCCTGAGTCGAAGGGTGTCAAGACTAAAATCTGTCGTGCAACCATTCCCCCCAGCCCTGCTAGCGATACTGCCATCAGCCCAGCTACTCTTGAGCAGGCTTGAGAGGATAATGAGGCTCAAGTCGAGGAGCTGGAATGGGAAATCGAAATGATACTCGACAAGAGAGAGATGATGTCGGGAACGGAATACGAGGTACGATGGAAAGATACATGACTATTCATAGATGAACTAGAACACGCACAGAAGTTGCTATGAAAGTTTGAGGCACAACGCCGAGCTCAGCATGGACACAAACGAGGCAGACCGGCTCGCATATACGGAGTTTAGTGATCGTGATATACGTTTTCTGTGGAATTTACTTTATGATCGAAGGATATACCTGTTTTCTCGCCAAAGGCCTATCCTACAATTGTGTAGCATGACCCCTTAAAGTTCATATATCTTGTAACAAAACAATCAACCCACTAACGCAAGTACATGTATGTCGTAGCTTCATTGGAACCATGTTTCTTCCAAGGTCACCTTACATGTGGTCTTTAATTCACCCTCGCTGCCGACTTCCCTAATCTCGTTTTTCTCCTTTCGAATCTTATCCTTCATCAGTCGCTTAGAAAACATGAAATCCTTTCCATTCAAGACTCTTTGCAAGGCGGAAAATAATGCTGTCGCTTGAAAGACTTTCACTCCTTCTCTTCTGTCATAGGGTGCTTTCTATGTTCATCGAGCTTCGGAAGGAGTATGAGCTTCCTGACTATCATTCAGACCCTGAAAACCAGAGGGATATGGGCGACGATGGCCATCCTCAGTATCCTCGCTATCCTGACGGCGAGATTGAATATGCGTTTATGAATAAAGGGAACCATGACGCCGAAGTGGCTGACTGTGCTACGACTCTCGATATGATTCCCAAAGGGGTTTTCATTAATCGCGGAAGGTTTGGTCAGGCTGGTCAGGTCGACGAGCACGGACGACCGAACGGACCAGATTTGCATCTCTGGAACACCGATCGCTTTCTCCGTCCATCGAAATATCTTATCCCTGCCGCTTTTATCGCCGGAGTCTGTGCCGTGACTGTACAGGAAGGTCCCAGTATGCGACCATATCGCCCGCCACCTGAATCGGCAACTGCTATGTATACTGTTGTCTGGTCGAATGTGGGAATTTGGATTCAGCGCATGCTCGATTCTTGTATAACGCACAGGTTTGCACGCACGCATGAGAAGGACTGGATCCTAGGATGGGCGGATACTTATAGTATGCTGCAAGGTTGGCGCCACAAGCATAGAATCGGTCTAGAGGCAGCACCGAGGGATAAGACGCAGCGACGGGAGCGGTGTTCTTGGCACAACTTGTATGAAGCTGATTAGTGACGTGCGTGTCTAATATGAGAAAGCTTCTTCCATGATCGCCTCGCGATTTGTCGCCGACCCCACTTTATATCATTGACAAAAAAGAAGCATCCTTACCTCTTTCGGCGCAGGTGACAACCAAGTCAAGTACGGAAATACGTGGGCCGGATGGCGTCGAGGGAGCCGCCATGTTCGTCGGGCGGGCATGAAGATACTGGAACGTGGGATGGACGTCGGATCAGGGGAAGGAGAAAGTAAGGAGTTCTGTGGGGTCACTTGGACATGGAAGGAGAACTGTGGCTGCAAAAGAACTATAGTTCCGCAGAGAATCGAGATAGGAGGTAGAGGCTCCTTAGATGCTAGGCAGGAGTACTGTACGGAGTAAGGTCGTTGTTGATTTGATGTTTTTTGTGGGTCGAATCTGATTGGTTAATCTAAGTCGGCCAAATAGCTATCGGAGATCGATGACTCTGTGGGAATTGCAGGCGAGAACACCTTCTCTTCTAGTTGCTTCCATCAAATCAGGGAAATGCACCGGGTTGATGCTCAGGCTTGGTGATCACTGTCAAGGAGTGGCATGCCTAGACGGCTTCGGACTTCATGTGGAGCGGTGGAATAGAGTGGTAAGTAAGGAAGGGATCGAGGTGTGGGAAAAGGATCACCAGAGCACGACTTGGATACGACAAGAAGAAAATACATTAATGAAGAACTGTAGACCATTCCCTCACTTCTCCGATTCGGGAGTCTCTCTTCTGCCTTACGAGTACACCATTTAGGCGTAGAATGTATGCCCTAGAACGTAGGCACGCCCAAAGAGTGTGCATCCTCTACGGGTAGCGGAACTTGCCAGCATGTGCAGCCATCCCAAACTGGCGAGGATGACAACACTCGCCCTGTGAGTGGTGTTCCTGTGAAAGTCCGCACCGCGAAAGCCAGTACCATAAAAGCCAGTGCCGTGGACTAGGTACCCTTCACCGTGGTTAGTATATCGGGTATGGGACATTCACATAGCTTGAAGCAAGTCACCACAGGACAGAGAATGGATTACTTGTCGGTAATCCACCAGGTCCACCAGAGAATTATACGAACCCATTGTTGGCTGAGCTTAGAAAAGCAAGACGTTACTACCGTGAGATGCGGTAGATAGAGGCCTGGAAATAGAAACCTCGGTGGGGCTTTACGTCATGTGGCCTTTTCGAACATTTCCTCGGCTTTACTGGTCTAGGACTATCCAGGAATGCTCTCTCTTGGAGTAGGCAGATGGTTTGCTCCAAATTCGGCACCCTCAATTATTCTCTCCCAGGACATTTCTCCTGGGAGAGATAGATAGGGTTTTGGAGCAACCATCTGTCCCCTCTCTTTCTAGGTCATAGGCTGTCTGCTGCAGAGAATGGCAAGGCTGTTGGCAAGTATTGGCAAAAACGATGCCACGATAGGGTCAAAAACCCGACCTATTGGTTCGTGCGGGATGGGGCTATGGAAGAGGAGTTCCGGGTTCTTAAGGAATTAGTCTCCTTCATATTACATCTGATTGATCATTGTGTGGAGCTCTTTAGCAAATCGTGACGGCCATCCGTGTTGCATTGGCCGTGCCATCCGCTCAACATGACCACCTCTGCGTTGACTCCGACTCTCATCTCTTCTGTGCCGGAACTTGAGGCTTTCCTTTCCTCCATCCCTCCTTCCAGCACACTCTACCTGGATCTCGAAGGGAATCGTCTCAGCCGACATGGGACCATCTCCCTCATCGCTGTTCTAATCTACCCACAAAGGGTAGTGCGACTCATCGACGTCTTCGTCCTTGGAAAATCGGCCTTCACCACGGCATCAAACAACGGCAAGACTCTTAAATCCATCTTCGAAGATCCCGACATCCCCAAATGTGCCTGGGACGTACGGAACGACGCCGACGCGTTGTTGGCTCTTTATCATGCCTGGTGGGATGGACCATTTTTGGGGTACCCCATCGTCCGTGTTTTGCAGCGCCCTGAAACAGCTTTCGCTTGAAGTAGAATCCTAGATCGATCTGACATCGTGGGTGAAATCACGAGTATGACTATACGCCCTTCGCGGCTGGGCGAGAAGGCAGTGGAAGAATATCAATGCACTTCTAAACTTTCTGCTCCATTTTTGGATCCCCTCCCTTCTCGATCCCCCTCCAGCATCCAATTCTGGCTCCCATCTAACAGTACTGTCCTTTCACCGGCCTTCACGCTTTTCTAAGGTCGTCCCCAATAGCAGTGCCAACGTTGTGTGCAAGCAATATCCGTACAGCATGCTCATCTCTGTTCTGGACCGCATATAACAATGGCGTCCGGCCGTCGTTGTCCTGCACCTCAATATTGGCATTCTTGCCCACTAGTAATTCTACAACCGCATAGCGCTGGCTCCCGAGTGCTCAATCAAGGGCCGTGTTGCCGTTGATGTCGTTAGCCTCGATATTGACGTCTCTGTCGAGAAGCAGCTGCACAATGGTGTTTCTTCCGTTTTCAGCTGCGTATAGTAGAGCTGTCTTGCCGTAATTATCTTTGACCTCGATGTCGACGTCTTTGCTAAGAAGCAGCTGCACGATGATGTCTCTCCCGTTATCAGCTGCGTATAGTAGAGCTGTCTTGCCGTGATTGTCTTTAGCCTCGATGTCGGCACCCTCATCAAGCAGTAGCTGCACAACAGGATCCCACCCTTGTTGAACTGCACATATTAGGGCTGTCTTCCCATCGCTCTTTTTGGCGTTGAGCTTAGCGTCCTTTGCTAGCATTAGTTGTATAATGTTCACACGATCATCCAATGTTCCTTCGAATCTAGCTGTGTTCTCGGATTCAGCTAACATCATCCTCTTCTTGTTCTGCTGCTCAAGCAGCATTAATCGCGTTTGGTAGTCTGAAAGAGCAAGATTGCCGTTGAGTTCTTTTGTGGCCGCAAGCGGGGAAATATACGGACGAGTATGGCCATAATCTTCACGAATCGCCATTATCCATAAGAATGGTGTCTTGCCAATGTTGTCTTCAGCAGCGACATTAGCGTTCTGTGCAAGCAAAAGTTGTACAATGTGCTTGTTTCCATGTTCAGCCGCATAAGACAGTGATGTCCGGTCATCTCTTTCCTGCACCTCAATAGCGGCACCCTGATCGAGGAGCAGCTGCGTAACTGTCTCCTTTCCAGTTTCAGCTGCGTGTAGTAAAGCTGTTTTGCCATCATTGTCTTTGACCTCGATGTCGACGTCTCTGTCAAGAAGTAGCTGCACGATGGTGTCTCTTCCGTTTTCAGCTGCGTATAGTAGAGCTGTCTTGCCGAAATTGTCTTCAGTCTCAATGTCGACGTCTCTGTCAAGAAGTAGCTGCACGATGGTGTCTCTCCCGTTTTTAGCTGCGTATAGTAGAGCTGTCTTGCCGTGATAGTCTTTCGCCCTGAAATCGGCACCCTTGCTAAGAAGCTGCTGTAAGAGTGTCTCCGACCCACCTTCAACTGCCCATAGTAGAGCTGTCCTGCCAGACTTGTCCTTGAACTCGAGATTGTCGTCCTTATCCCGTGTAATTATACCTCGATCCCCAGAGGCCGATACATCGACATCTGTACGGGCGCGGCCGGAAGTCACGAGAATACCTGCAAGAGCTGTGTGTCCTTTATGAAGCGCCCAAAGAAGTGGCGTTTGGTCTTTCTGAGCCGAAAAGGCCCGGCCGAATTCTAGGCGCGCAACAATGTCTCCGATTTGAGAGTTTTCGTCTTGTTGCAATAGTGCTCGGACAGCGTCTCGATGTCCATTTGCCAATGCTGCGAAAAGAGAATATTGATATCGCTCCCCCCGGATGCCCGTCATCGAACCGTGACAGCATATTGTCCTTATCAGCCTTGCGTAACCGTTTTCCGCAAATAAATAGAGAAGGCTTGCATCTGGCGTGTGGCGGCGGATATCATACCGCTCGAACAGGTTAGCGACATATATCCATGCGTTAAAAGCAAAGCCTGCGATGAAGTCGTTTTGGAGAATTCCCCCCGCAGCTGCATCAGCGTGATATAGTACGTGTTGGCTGGCATATTCGAGGAACGGAAATTTGGTTGTCAGCACTTGTCTTAAATCTTTTGCGGAATCAGAGAAGGCTTTTGGCAAAGTCTCACTAGACGATACATAGCCGAATATGTCAACCTTGAGGTAATTCTGACAGCATTGCTTCAATTGATCCTGGCTTAAACTGTACAGGTCTTTTCTAAGTTCTGGCCATAGCTCGCACAAGCCATTATCTTTGATGAGAAAATCCCGTACTGATTCGTGAATGAATTGCACGATTGGCATTTTCGACTTGGTGAGCTCAGCCAGCCCTTTGAAGGAATTGAGCACAAAACGATTCATGTCGTCCGTAGTGACGCGTTCGGAGTTCCACTCGATCATGTTCTCGGGTACAGGATCGAGACCAGCTACCATTGCGAAGTAGAATTCTTCACGCTTGAGGGGCCGTCGTGCAAACAATATTCATTGGAGACATAGCAACAAATCAGTCATGTTATCACAATTTCTCCTCAACATGTCTTTGAAGAGGTCGCTGAGCTTTGCAGGTATCTCCTGGAGTCTTTTTCTGACGGCAAAGATGCGGCCGCGGAGAAATTCTTTGTTCAGAATGTCGATGACCAGGACTGCCCACATGAAAACACCATTTGCCTTCTCTCGTATTGACATTTTTATTTCGTCGACGTATTTTCCCTTCCCAGCTCGAAGATGACTTTGCACATACTTTGCCAAGTCCTCATCATGACCGTGTTCATCTTCCAATATCAACTGCCGACCACTGCGAATGTCGATGGTTGGATAGTGGCGACTGGCGAAGCATATGTAGAGCTGATTTCCGTTCTCGATAGCATTTTGTCCAAGTTGTTCAAAAAAGACAATCATCTCTCGGATCTGCTCCTCGTCACATTCGTCGAGGGCGTCAATGAAGCACTTCAGTCGTCGCTGTCCTAGTCTTGCTATAGCGGCGGACAAAAGTTCACGAAGCAACTCGATCGTCCACGCAGGATACTGGCTTTGATACCCTGAGGAAGAATGGAATTCGCCCCAAACCATTTGTAAGTCCGCCGCTTCCTTTAACAGATGAAACAGTAAAGCTCGATACATACCGATGGTCGACCTTTCTAGATCGTCTCCTCTTGCATTGAAAAAGAAGGAGACGAAAATCTCGTGCTCAGGTCTTTCTCTGTCAGCATATCCATGAGCGAACTTCATCAACGTTGATTTTCCGGCTCCGGGTTTCCCGTTGATCCATAGAAATCCGTGATGCTGATGAAGCTTGTTGGGGTCAATCCAGTCCACGTAAGCAGGATGTTTCAATAACCACTTGCACGTCGTGAAATAGGCGCTTTCAATGGCGGACCGTCGCGAATCCATCTGATCAAAACTCAGGAAAGTCAGCAAATTCCTTCGGCGATCATGCAGGGAGGTCTCTTCTGTAGTCATAGAAGCAGGGTTGATGTCGTGACATCCGAGACGGCAAGATTTAGAGGTGGAAAAAGTCTGTCCAATTTCGTCCAGCTGACTCCGATAAGATCTACCGATCTTGTCTTTCAATCGGACAAAAGCGTTCTTTCCCTCACCATATATAGGAGACATGAACACATCAAAAATCCCTAGCAGACAATACACCTTATCTTCTATCCTCTTGGTGTTACGTTTCATTGCCCATCGCATTCGCTCACCAACATTGAAATCAGATAATGGAGCTCCTTGGAGAGCAGAAATAGGAATTTCTGTTATGTCCTGAATGCGCCCCTCAAGCGTCTTCTTGCTTCCCAGAAGCTCTCCTTCACGCGAAAAAAATTCGACTGACGCCGGGGCAAGTAGTTCTTGAAGTGTCCAGCCACGTGTGAACCATCTGCTGATTCGAAAGGCTGGTACCCACGTCTGCTGCGTCTGACCGTCATTGTCGCGTTTGCGACTCGAAACATCAGATAGATAGACGTAGCACTTTTCTGCTTTGCGATACCAGCGAAACATCGAAGTAATGACTTCCGAGAGTTCAGCATAGCTGGCTTTGTTGATACAGCATGTGTTGTTACGATCCTAGCCTTCGCCTTGGTTTCATCCTAATCGAGCCTAGTGAGCATTCGAGCTAGGGGTGATGTCATTGGGACCCTGCATCATATGTGTAAGGCGCCAACCCAATCGGGACTAGCACAGGGCTGAGGAACACACATATAAGAACCGAGTTCTTTCCTGTAGATACTTTCCTTCCTTAGCATTTATCTATTAGTTAAATGAAACCCATATGACTCGCTCTATGCTGGCTTCTAACAGTAGATAAATGCTAATCAACTACTCGACTATCGACGTGTAGACGATACGAAATAACCTACTTCGTTTATTCAGAAAATTCGCAAGGAATTCTTCGAATTACTTTCACCAAATTTATTCAAATTTATCAAAATCATCAACCTCTCATTATCTACCTTTATCTTCTCATCATGATACGCGACAACGAGTCAGTCGAGTCACGAACAGCTCGTCTGCTTAGAAGCACTGCTAGTAGACGAGTTTCCCTTATTTCTTTCGATGCTTCAGCGAAATCTCAGAATGTCGTTATCTCATGAAACATCAACATGAGTCAACAACTTCATCAATGAGCTATCGATCAGTCAGACGAGATCATCAAGATGCTGATCGAGTTAAGAGATCAACGAGACATGACTTTGAAACTCAACGAGCAATGAATCAATCTACAAGTCAATCACATCAAGAGACTTGATGAGCTAGAGATCAATCAAATGACAATAGACACTCAAGAAGAGACTATCGTCGAACTACAAGAGAAAGTATTGAATCTCAAAAAGAAACAGCGTTCAGCGAATCAGTCTCGATCTCAACAGTCTACGAAGTCTCAAGCTTCTATCAAGAATCATACTCGACGAAAGTTGTTCATTCTATTCGACAATGATCATCACAAGTTCTTCAAGTTTTCAAACTCATTTATATTCATTGATGAAGATGAATTAACATGAAACAGCTGAAGAATCAAGATAGACGACAAGCTTCAAACAAATGTCAATCACTTTAATAATGAAAATATCTGTATTGTTTATGTGATATCTAGACTAGAAGATGATGCTGCTGAACACATCTTCGCTTGATGTTAACATGATACTTTGCATTCATACATTTCAATCAACGAGCTATTTGAGCATCTGAAAGAAATATACAATGAACTAAATAAGAATTGAAAGTGTCGTTGCAAGTACAACGCTCTGAGACAAGCAGACAGATCTTTCAATGTCTTTTACTTCAACTTTATGAAGTTATTCAGCTATCTTAAATACAATGATTGCACTCTGATGAATGATCTTCAGAATAAAATCAATAATCGCTTGCAAAACACTTTATCAATTTGTTCAGAGAACTTTACTTCACTCACTCGCTTAAGAATCTTTCTTCAAGATGTGAATAGTAAACAATGAGTCAATTATCAGCTTCATAGCGAACATCGCACTGTCATCGTCAAAGTCACTGTCATATCTGATAAATGCACTACTTTTCTGTCAGTAACAACTTTGATAATCAATTATGTTAAGTTGACTATCTCTTTTATCTTTGAGTCAGTGAAATCATCAATTATCTGCTACATCTGTAAGATTCTCGATCATTTGTTCAAGAATTGCTTTCAACTGAACAAGATCAACACTTCTGCATCTTGTGCATTCACTTTTCATCTACATGAGATCATCATTTCAAAGAATAAAGAGAATAAGAAAATGTTTTTCAAGAATAGTGAGACAAAAAACTAGAGACTTTCATCAAAGACACAATGAAAAAAATGTTAATTTCTTCAAAAATAAGCATGTCAGATGATTCTTTTGCTTCTGAATCTTTGACTATTGAATGTGTACTTTCTAACAATGAAATTAGTTACTCATTGAAATCATTAATTGACATCAAAGCTGCTGACTATTCATTTATTAATGAAGTGATTGCGCAGATTGTTTGTGATTAGTTGCAAATTGAGTTTCTGACTTTGATCAAAGCAAAGTCAATTCAAGAATTCAATGATCATTATGTTAAAAAACTCATTATTCATGTCATTTATTTGAATCTGACTGTTTAAGATCATATGATTGACACAGCTTTTATGTTGATCACTCAATTAAATCAACATCAAATGATTCTTGAAAAAACATGAATGAACAAAATCAATCTAGTGATAGATATGCAAATTGATTTTCTTTGATTTTCAAATTTCATTTCTAGTCAGAAATTAATTGTTCTATTCTCAAGCAACAAGATAATCACGAAACAGAAGAGTTTGACTTCTACTCATATATTGAAGAGATCTTTCACTACATTTCAATTCAGTCTGAAATCACTCTCTTTCAGTCAGTTCAATGAGAAGTCAGTTAAACTAATTGAACAGTTAAAATTGCGTGACGCGACTTTAACTAACGTCAAAATTTCTAAATCGACGTCAGATTCATTAAACATTGTCATGATTGAAGTTGCAACTTATAAAATGTTAGTCAAATGATCAGATGTAAAGATCTTTGCTGTTATTGTCTTGAAAATTGATCGACTCATAACTACAGTTGAAAATAAGTCTGAAAAAGTAAATCTGCATAAGCTCTCACACGTCAAGATTCTTGAGAAGATCAAAGTCAAGCTTCTCTTCGAGTATCATGACTATCTAGACATGTTCAATCAAGTTATGATCAATCAGTTATTATCTCATCATTTCTATAATCACAAAATTGAGTTGATCGATGAAGAAACACTTTCTAGAAGCAGACTTTATCAGATGTTCAATCACAAACTTCAGAAGATAAAGAAATATCTGATCAATCATTTAAACAAAGAATTCATTTTCTTCAGCTTCGCATCATACGTCTCACTCATCTTGTTCATTGAAAAGAAAGACGAAAGTCTGCGTTTCTGCATTGATTACAGAAAGCTCAATGCTTTGTCATTAATAGACGAGACTTTTGCTCATATACAAGAAAGCAAGTATTTGACTCAATTGAACATCATTATCACATTCAATAAACTTTGCATGCATTCAGATAACAAAGATTTGACTATCTTTATTATCTTTTTTGATTCATACAAATATCATGTAATGCTCTTTGAATTAATCAACAAATCTGCGTTTTATCAACATTATATGAACGACATGTTGTTCAAGTATCTACATCAGTTTTGTGACACTTTTGTCAAATCTATCTAAATGACATTATCATCTACAGCAAGATCTTGAAGAATGTTACGAGCGTACCAAGGCTGTACAAGGCTGAAGCCCTAATCAATTCGCAGTGAACGCTAGCGAGTTCCCTGCGTAATGATTAGGGCTAACCAGCGAGCTAGCCAGGTTTGGCCCAGATATGGC
>JAABUZ0100001007.1_pt1 | contig 58147 bp, 67 predicted proteins | sample 5562091 | NCBI WGS metagenome assembly JAABUZ01 (sample SAMN12813069, study PRJNA571459) | rock metagenome | isolation source: Antarctica rocks | place: Antarctica: Victoria Land, Linnaeus Terrace sud | collected 2015-12-21 | reverse complement strand
AGTTGTTCCAGTGCCGTGCGCTGCTCCTGGGGCAAAGCAGAAACAAATTTCATGCAGGTATTCTACCCGCAACCTAAATACCTGATTTCTTTTGTACACTTACTTAGCGGCACGTTGCTGTCTCATTTTCTATCTCGAGAAACCATTTTTCTGCTCGTTTCGAGTGCGAGCTCACGATGCCTTCAAATGTTGGTTTGCACCTTCTGATGGTCGGGTATTTGATGCCGACGGCGTTTCTTTCCTCACAAGATAAAAATACTTGAAGCGCTGTCAAACTAAGGAGGAGCGTTCCGCTCCCAAAACATAAGCACTCAGACCGTCGCAAACACCAGGCAAGGAACCAAGATGTCCAACACAAATCGAAGCGCTACCGCAGGCTATTTCACCGATCGACCCAGTGCTGAAACCGCTATTCGTGAACTCCAGCAGCGTGGCTACACGGAAGATGAAATTGACACTGCTCACTACGCAAGCCCCGCCGCCGGCCAGTACCTTGATGATCCCAGCAGCCATGCCAACCCTGGCACCCTGGTAACCGTGGGCGGCGAGCGCCATGCCGATGCCCTGTCGCTGCTGGAAAATGCAGGCGCGCACACGGGTGGCGCAGTGAACACGACGCTTGCCGACGAGGGCTACCAGCGTATCAAGCTGTACGCTGAAGAACTCAGCGCCCGCAAACAGAATGTTCAGGCGGGTGAGGTGACGCTCCGCAAGGAAGTTATCAGCGAAACCAAGAGCATCGACGTTCCTGTGACGCGGGAAGAAGTGGTTATCGAGCGTCATGCCGTGGGCAATCGTCCTGCTGTGGGAGCAACGTTCCAGGACGAGACAATCAGTGTCCCCGTCATGGAAGAGCAGGTAAGCGTGAGCAAGGATGCGGTTGTGACAGGGGAAGTCAGCGTTGGCAAGCGTCAAGTGACGGAAACGCAGCATCTATCGGACACGGTGCGTCACGAGGAGTTGCGGGTCGAGAAGACAGGCGCTGTGAATGTCGAAAATGATGCGCCTCGGTAAGTTCAGCATTGCAGGCATTTCGATATTGCTTCCGCACCCTATCGACTGTTGCCGAGGAAGGCGGGCGTCACCGACGCCCGCCTTTGATTCGTTCATAAGCGGACATCGGCGGATTGGCAGCCACCGGAGCAAGTTGAGGGGCAGTGCCGGCAGATTTTGAACAAGGCCGCGCAGCACGGATTAAAAATAGGACTGAGCCCTAGCACTGCAAAGAGGTCGGTCACGCGGGCGGTGGCCGATGCTTGCCGTGTGCTGACAGACCCAGCGGTAACAGGGTCAACAATACGTCAGATCATTGCAACAATAGCGCAGCAAGTAATTTACGCGAAAGAAAAGGTGAAAGTGCATCTCGTGCCCGGACTGTTCGGGGGAAACGCCGGCACGAAGAAGACAGTGACTTGAATTGTTATATAACCTGGATTGTCTGCAAAGTACGCGGCCTACTCTGCCAACTTTTTGCTCTACCCAGGCAGGCTTGAGTATCAACCGAAGTCAATCTTGGCGTTGACAAATATACCTTAGTCAATCTTGGCGTTGACAAATATACCTTTACAAGGGCAAGCATATACTTGGCTCACCTATGCCGAACACGCTCTTCGCGGCTGTCATTGAAGGGTTAGCCTTGAAGGAGGGCTAACCCGCATGGAAAACAACGAAACAACACCCGAAGAGATGGAACTGACGATTACGAGCGACGGAACGGCGAGCGGCACAACCATCACCGAGACTTTGACGGGCAAACCGCTCTTCGGCGTGTCCGAGTTAAGACTGCACATCAAGGCCGAGGAAACGACCGGCACGGCAGAGATTGTCTTGGTGAAACCCAAGATGAACCTGACGGGCAAGTTCAAGGTTGCGGATGAGCGCGGTTCTTAATCTGCTGCTCTATATGGCCCTTCGCCTGTTCTATGGGGTCGCCTATGCCCATCTCTGCAAATCCAGCCCACTTTTTGCCGTCAATGTGAACTTCTTCCGGCGAGAAGTCTACTGACCGACCGCCTAAGAATGTCGTAACCACATTGCGCCCACATTCTTGGATGATGTGCCTCACTCCCTCACTGTCCGTATACGCTACTGGCTTACCCGCTACCATAATTCCTGCCTCCCAGTCGGTTCCTCACAGTTCCGCACTCAGGGAAGCAAATCCTTCTCATTTATCCCCACAATCGGCATAAGTTCGCCTGCTTTTGGGTATATATTGATGGAGGGCCGAAGCCGTGCAAGCGAGCAAACCGACCATCAATTCCCCCGCCTTTTTGGAGTTCCCTAAGACGCTCCAAGAAGCCATTGTCACCTTCTCCAACCCTGACCTTTGCCTCAAACACGCGATTGCCCTGCGCTGGCCCAGCGGCATAGTCTGCCCCCGGTGTCAGTCCGTCCGGCACTCGTTTCTGTCCACCCGCCGCCTTTGGAAATGCCTGGATTGCAAGAAGCAGTTTTCCGTCAAGGTCGGCACTATCTTTGAGGACAGCCCCATTACCCTGGACAAGTGGCTCTGCTGCATTTGGCTCATTGCCAGCGCGAAGAACGGCATATCCTCCTACGAAGTTCACCGGGCACTAGGTGTCACGCAAAAGACGGCTTGGTTCATGCTCCACCGGATACGTCATGCGATGGAGCAGGGCAGTCTTGAAAAGACCGAACTGCGCAAACTCGCGGGCCTCGTTGAAGCCGATGAAACCTACATCGGCGGCTTAGAGAAGAACAAGCACAAGGACAAGCGGCTTCACGCGGGACGGGGCACAGTCGGCAAGTCTGCCGTTATGGGCCTTTTGGAGCGGGGCACACGCGAGAGCGTCAGCAAAGTCCGCGCCAAGAAGATAAGCAAAACCAATCGGGAAACCTTGCACGGCGCAATTCGCGCACAGGTGCAACCCAATTCACTCATTCTCACCGATGCCCTTCCCGCTTACCGGGGCTTGCAACCTGATTATCTCCACGCTTTTGTTGACTATGCCGTGAAGTATGTGGAGGGTCATGTCCACACCAACGGCTTAGAGAACTTCTGGTCACTGACGAAGCGGTGCATCAAAGGAACCTACGTTCACTGCGACCCGGTTCACCTAGACAAGTACCTTGACGAAGAAGTGTTCCGGTTCAACAGCCGGGACACAAACGACGCAGGACGGTTTACACTGGCGGGGTTATCCGTTGCGGATAAGCGGCTTACCTATGAAGACCTGACGCATGGGCATCTGACGCTCCTAGAGCGGTAGCGGGGTAACATACAGGCATGGAACCCGAAGCCCAAGAGCCTGAGAAGTCCGAAGAGTACCAGCGTTTTGAGGAACTGGCTAAACACCTCTTTGCTGTGCCTAAGACTGCCGTCACGGACGCCGAACCGACTGAAACACACGAACCGGACACGTTTCCAGAGAAGGAGAACAACGAATGACTGACTGGGTACAGCGCGCTACGGAAGCCTATAAACAGCAAAGAGACAAGGAAGCGGAAGAACAAAGGCTTCAAGACAGGCAGGACGCCATAAAATTAGCGACTATGGTGGGTGAACTTATTGGCGAGAGGGTAGACATTCCCACTGATGGGCTGCGTCTTACAGTTTCGCACGGCGAACACCCACTAACCTTCGCGTTCTTAAGCAACAAGCCCCAAGCAAGGGGAGTTGTTGCCGTCGTGCAAGTTTGTCCTGCCTGTCATCAGGAAGTCAAGTTTCCGATAGCCACGTTAAGTCAAATTGGCAAGTTAATTGTGGAAGGCCCGGACGCTCACAACTGTACGGCTTCTGACTAATGCTCATCCAACGAACAACGGCCTCCTTTCGCCCAGAGACTCTCCCAAAACTCTAGCATCTGCTCTGCCGAGGGAAAACTCTGGGACGGGGATTAAGTGCTAAAAGTATGTATGCAAGATAACTCTTATTGCGAACTAGCCGCCGCACAAACTCTCTGTCCTGCTCCCGCTCGTATTCTGTCAATTCGCTCTTTTCCATATCACCCTCCGTTGAAGTTCTTGTTCTTCAATGCAGGCAGGGCGCGGGTTATTCGGGTGGCATTATCTAAGACTTCAATGGCCTGAAACGGTGGCGCAACAGTTTGACAATAATGTGCGAAAGTGTTAAAATCCATCATGCTCAAACCATGCCCTGCTTGCCAGCATCAAATTAGCGACACTGCGCTTTCGTGCCCCAATTGCGGCGAAACCTTTTCACCTTCGGCCTCCCGCAATTTCATCCACATCGCATTGATGGTTGCCGCTGTCGTATTCACCTTGATGGCAGGTTCGGTCACGGTGTCTTTTGCCTTCAATTGGTTTCGTGATGGCGGAGGGTTTGACATGACCCTGTTAGTGTCTGCCATCCTTGTCTGGTTAGTCACGCTCTGGTTCTGGTCATTGGCACGCAAGTCGGGCCGCGAGATGAACGAGCCACGTAAATAAAGCCGCTCACGCCCGGCAGGGGTCGGGTGAGCCAAGTATATGATTGCCCTTCTTTGGGTATTAATAAGATGAGGGCGCAGGTGTGTTAGTGGCTGTTATGTAGACGTATATAGCCGAGTAAACTACTAAACCGATCACGCCTATAACCGTGCCCCAGATAGCCCAAGATCGCTGCACGGACTGAAATTGCTCCACGCTCTCCCATCGCCTACTCTGCCACGCCCATTCGTTGCCCTTGAAGCCCAGGACAAAAACCATCACCAGCCCTAAAGCCGGTATGAGTGCCAGAAGTCCAATCCACACATTGTTAGCAAACGACCAAATCCAAGTGCCCATAAATGCTCCAAGGTTAAAGCCGCGAAGTTCACTTGGCAACATTGCACTTGACCCTGTACCACTTCCGTTTCCTGCTATCGCACGAATCGGGGAAGAAGTAAGAGGTTGTCCGCACCGAGGACAAGAAATTGCCTCCGCGCTCACGGGGTTTTGACACGTTGGGCAGGGTTTCAACATACCGCCATTATAATGCTTGGCCCATGTTTTGCATAGCGAAAATATGTTTGCTGTGCCGAAGCCAAACAAGGAGAACAACGAATGGACGCAGACGCTGTCCAGCATTACGTCTCGCGTTTTGACGCCTTGTTCCATGCGCCGGAGTGTGTGGACATCACACAGGAACTGCTCGCAGCTTTTGCGGGCTGGCTGGAGTTCGCACGCCCATGGGACGTGTACCTTAAAACACTGCGGGCACTGAAATCGCTGGAGGATACGCGCCTGCAGCGTCCCGGCTACAAAAAACCTGTCTCTTATCAGCGCGACCTGGTGGCGCGTGCGCTACGCCAGATTGAAACACACCGTGGGGCCTATATCGTCGCGTCTACCGGCCTCGGCAAAACGGTTATCGGCACGGACATCGCCCTGCGCCTGCAGGAGCGCGGGGCCATTCGCAATGTTCTGATCGTCGGCCCCAAAGCCACCCGTGACAGCTGGGAGCGACACCTTCGAAACGCGGGCCTGCCCTGCGAATACTTTGTCCATCAAACGCTGGACACGATCAGCGAAGCCCACAATCGGGATGTCGCACGCTTGGCAAGCATTTTGGAGACGATGGACGACGGCTGGCTGGTCATCGTGGACGAGAGCCACCAGATGCGAAACCGCCACCAGGAAACGTTTGTGCGGGGCAAGGAGCAGATGCGGGAGCGTTTGGTGTTTCGGCGTCTGACCGAGGCGGTAGATCGCACTCACTGCAAAGTTGTTCTGATGACAGGCACGCCCTACTCCAAAGACGTGAAAAACGTCAACAACCAGCTATTTCTGCTGCCGCAAACATCGCCTTTCCAGAAGGGATTGTTTCAAGAATACGCTGGATACACCCCCTGGAGCATTGAAACGCTGTCCGAACTAAAAGAAACGCCTGTTAGCTCCGTCCTTACTACCCCTTACGTCGCACGCTATTACGGCACGCAGGACGACCAGGGCACTTATCTGGACTTCAATGGGCAACACCGATACGTGCCACGCATTTTGTTATATCGCGTTGATTTCCCGGTGCCGCTAGACCGGGAAATGTCGCTTGCTTTGGATCAGAAGGTGTTTCGCAGAGCGACTCGTTACCCCAAGTTTTCGGCTAATGCGGAAGTCCATGCCCGCATCGCCTGGGTCAGTTCTCCCTGGGCGCTGCGCGAAGTGCTTGAGAAAGTTTCTCGCTCCGAGAAGCAGGGAGGCTATAAAGGCAAGTTCGTGTGTGATTTGCCCACTCGCCGGGAACGCTGTGTGCCTTTGCTGCGAGCTTTAGAGCGCATGGCGTGGGAGGATGATGCCAAACTCATGGCCTTGTGCGCTGTGCTGGATCGGGTCAGGGCGGAGGACGGCGCAAAGGCGATTATCTTTGTGGAGCGATACGCGACCGTCGCGTACCTGGAAAAAGCATTGAATGCTTTGCGCCCCAGTTTGCGCCTCGCCAGCACCGTCAAGCCAGAAAAAACGAGCGGCACGTTTCGCATGAAGCCCGCGCACGAGGTTATGAGCCTGCTGGAAAACTTTGCCCCTGTCGCCAACGACCGTCCGGCGCGCGACGGTGCGGCTGAATACGACGTTTTTCTGACCACGGATGCGATGGGCGTAGGGGTCAATATGCAGGATGCGCGCGTCGTCATTCACTATGATCTGGCGTGGACACCTATTGAGCCTGCACAACGCGCAGGCCGCATTCTGCGTTTCTGGCACCAGGCGCGCGTTGCCGAACTGCACACGTTCGTGCCCCACACCGCCGAACGGGACGTCGTCAGCGCAGCCAGCGATCTGCTGCGCCGCTGGCGCACCCTGACAGGACGAGACGATCAGGCACGTCAAATCTTGGATATGCCCAGTTTCGCCACGCATCGTTCGGAGCTGTCTGAGCCCACTGCATTTGACCTGCACACGTTTTTGCCCGCGCCGGGTGTGCTGATGGGGGAATTGGATTTAGACGCCCTGGCAAATGAAGACGAAGCGCAGCAGGTATCCGCCGTGTTCCGGCACGTCGCTATCCTGGAGCGGCACAAAACATATGCAGAAGCGCTTCTAAATGATTTGCTCAGCGCGCGGCAGTATTCCGGCTCGGTGCCGCTTCTCTTTCTGTTGTTGCATTGCGAGGGTGAGTACTATTGGCCCGTATACGACATTTCTCAGGGGAGGCTGCGGCCAGCACTGTCTGATACAGACTTGTTTAACCTTTTAGAATGTGCGGAAGATGAGCCGCTCATTTGGGAAGATCAGGACGCCGTGGAACGGCTGGGCGATGTGTGTTTGGAGGCATGGTGCAAACAGTCCAGCGCACCCGCTGAGAACGTCATGCGCATCTGCACGCTCTATTTGAAGCCCCACTTGCAAGCAGACAATCTCAGCGATTGGATCCAGACACAGAGTGAGTCTGCAGTTGCAAGAACTCACTGAGCAGGGTCTTGCCGCAGCTGAAGCCCTGCCGATCGTGATGCGTGCCCAGCGGCTCAAAAATGGGCGGTTGAGACGGCAGCGCGCTCAAAGACGGGCCTGCGGGTGCGCGTTCTGAAGCTTGTTATATTCTGCCATCGCGTTTTGCAATTCGGGCGGCGGCTTGGGGTTGTCAATCAGAGCGACAAAGCGATCAAAGTCACGCTTGGAGAGGGTGATGCGCTCCTGGGTCTCGAAGTGATGCAGGCAGCCCGCACGAGATAAAGAACCTAAAGCATTGAGGCGGCGCGAGTGGGCTTTGGCAGGCAGTCCCACCGTCTGCCCCTTCTTCTGCCACAGGTAAGACAAAGGCGGCTGCAAACAAAACCCGCTTTCGTCGCCGTACAGCACCTGGCAGCGGCCCGCGTTTTCCAGGCGGTGCAGGCGCGACAATGTCCGCTGGGCGCGACAATGTCCGCTGGACGCGGCCCTGCTTCTTGGGACACGCAGGTTTAGCCGTCATCCACCGCGCACGGCGGAACGTGAAGCCCAGCCGCTTGAGGCAGCGTTTCACGGCGTCCCAACCGACCTGTCTTTTTTTTGAGGTGCGCCTGTACCACAGCCTTGAGGTCAGGCGTTGGGTGTTGCAGCAGGTCTAGAAGGTCTGCTTCAAGCGCGGCATCGATTTTACGGCGGCGACCAGACTTCGGGGCATCGGCCAGGCCGTCCAGTCCCTGCTTTTGCCAACGGTTCAGCCAGCCGCTCACCGCAAAGCGGCTGGTGTCTAAGACATCGGCAATTTGGTCAAGCGTGTAGCCTTTGGCCGACAGCAGAACGGCTTTGGCCCGCTGCCTCTGGCGGTGCGTCGGGCCATCGCAATGCAAGCGCGTCAAAGCTTCTTTATCGGTCTCGGTGAGAGCAGAAACGAGTTTCATGCCTCTTAGTCTACCTGAACGCAAAATGTTTGATTACTTTTGCACGATTACTTAGAAGGGTTCTGGGTGAACGATAAACTGGCTCATAGAAGTTCCGGTATGGACGAATTACTCATGGTGTAATTCAGCATATTAGATTTCAGTATAACAGGTTATGCTACATTATACTATGCTTAAGCAGATAGTTTAACATTATTGGCGTGAAGCCGCAAAGATCAAGTAGTACAGGCGGTTCCAAAAACGAGCGTTTTACGGACAAAAGAGAGGGACAGGGAACTAAGCCCGAAAGGCGCGTTCTGCTGTCCCTTTTCGCGTATCATAATCAATAACCGCTTTGACTTGTTCTGTCATGAGTTCTGGTACAATCCCCGCATGAACATCGGCTACGCCCGCGTCTCCACCCAGGATCAGAACCTAGCCCTTCAGCAGGACGCCCTTGCCCAAGCACACTGCGACCGCACTACTGCGTCCCGGTTGTATTGACACACTCGCATTTTGTTTTCCTATTCCAAAAACTGAGTTTTTTCGTTTCATCCGTTCCCTTCATGTCAATGATCGTGCCCGTTCTGTTGGGTGACGGCGGCGTGATCGTGGTGTGCGTGGGCATCGTGGTGTGCGTGGGCATCGTGGTGTGCGTGGGCATCGTGGTGTGCGTGGGCATCGTGTGTCACAATCTTTTGTCCCCGGAAATGCATGAAAGCTAGGAACACCGCGACCGCGATGGCGATCATGTCCAGCCAGGTCGTGTAGTTCCACTTGAACTGGGCGTGGGAGATCGCGCTGGCTGGGCGCGGGCCTGTGGGAACCAAGTGCAGCGCACTGAACAGCACGTCCACGGTCAAGCCTGCCACGACCATTGAAGCGAACAGAACGAGCGTGATGTACGTCGCGGTCCGGCGTCCGTAGTATTTGCCGTAGATGACGACGAGCGGGATTACGATGAGGTCGGCGTAGATGAATGAAACCACGCCGCCGAAGCTGATGCCGCCCGACCACAGGATGCTCGCCAGCGGGATGTTGCCGATGGAGCAGACGAACGAAGCGACCGCGATCAGAGGCCCGACGATGACGTTCTCTATCAGGCGCAGCGGAGTGGAGCCGGAGTGCGTCAGGAATACGGCCCGCCAAACGTGGTTCGGGACCAGCACGGCGAGGAAGCCAGCGATCACGAACCCGATCAGCATCTCCTTCCAGAGCATTGACCAGTCCATCGCAAAGGCGTCTGCCACGCGGGCCAGCCGGCTGCCACTCCCACGTTCATGATGGTGATGCCCTTCCTCAGCCTCCTCGTGTCTGCGCGCTTCGTCTTCCAGGCCGGGCGGCAGCGTCAGCCTGACCAGCAGCCACATGACGCTGATCAAAACAAATGCCCCCACGAACTCGGCTAGGACGAAGCGCCACCCCATGAGCAGCCACAGCACGATGCCCAGTTCCAAGACCAAGTTGGTGGAGGCGAACATGAAAGCCAAAGTCGGCACCAGCGATGCGCCCTTCTTGAAGGCAGTCCGCGCGGCGGCGACGGCAGCATAGGAGCAGGACGAGGAGGCACCACCGAAGAGAATAGCCAGAGTAACCGAGCGGAAATTGGTCGTGCCGAACTCACGCGTCATCCGCTCCTTGCTGACGAACACCTGCAACACGGCGGAGAGGGCAAAGCCCAGCACCAGTGCCCACAGCACCCCCCAGAACATCGCCCCCGCCTCATACAGACTTTGACCTAACCAGGACATCTCAGGCCTCCCTTGTCCAATCCTTGCATCACAGCCGTGCCGTCTTGAGGCGCAGCGAGTTGGTCACAACCGTCACACTAGAAAAGGCCATCGCCAGGGCCGCGATCATCGGGTTCAGCAGGCCTAGCGCAGCCAGCGGGATGCCGACGACGTTGAAGATGAAGGCCCAGAACAGGTTCTGGCGGATGATCTTCATCGTGCGGCGTGACAGCAGGACGGCGTCGGCCACTCCGTTCAGGTCAGCCCGCAACAAAGTGATGTCCGCCGCCTCCATCGCCACGTCCGTCGCCTTCCCCATTGCGATGCCAAGATCGGCCTGTGCCAGCGCAGGGGCGTCGTTCACCCCGTCGCCCACCATCGCCACTCGCTGCTCGCCCCCGTTCTGCCAGACCCTGACGGCAGCCGCCTTTTCGTCCGGCCTAACGCCTGCTTCAACCTCCTGAATGCCGACCTGCCGCGCCACGGCGTCCGCCACACGCGGGCTGTCACCCGTCAGCAGGGCGATGCTAAGGCCCATTCCGTGTAGGCGAGCGATGGCGTCTTTGGCCCCAGGCCGCACCGTGTCCGCGACGGCCAGAATGCCGGCTTCCTCGTGGCCCACGGCGACCAGCACGGAAGTCTTGCCTTCTGCTTCCAGCCGGGTCATGTCCGCCATCGCCGCTTCGGGGACGGCCACACCCGCCTCACGCAATAGAGCGGCTGTGCCCACGAGCACATCACGCCCCTCCACCTGCGCCTTGACACCTAGACCTGCCACACTCGTAAATGTCTTCGCGTTGCCGATTATGCCCTCAGCATCCGCGCCCTCCACAATGGCCGAGGCCAGAGGGTGTTCCGAGCCACGCTCTGCCGCTGCTGCCAGCCGCAACAGTCCCCGGCGGTCTAGGCCGTTGTGCAGAACTATGTCCGTCAGAATAGGCTGGCCCTCGGTGATCGTCCCCGTCTTGTCGAAGACGACGCGGCTGATTTTGTGCGCTCGTTCTAGCGCCTCCCCGTTCTTGATGAGGATGCCTAGGGCCGCGCCCCGCCCTGTGCCGACCATGATGGCCGTCGGCGTGGCAAGGCCCAGGGCGCAGGGGCAGGCGATAACCAGAACGGCCACAGCCGGCGTCAGCGCCCTGGCGATCCCGGCATGAAGGCCAAAGAACCAGACCAGGAAGGTGACGAAGGCGACGACCAGCACAGCGGGGACGAACACGGCGGAGATACGATCCGCTAGGCGCTGCACGGGGGCTTTGCTGCCCTGTGCCTCCTCAACCAGCCTGACCATGTGCGCCAGAACCGTGTTCTCCCCAGTCGCGGTCGCCTGGTACAGCAGTGTCCCGTTCTTGTTGACCGTGCCGCCGATCACTTTGTCACCGACCGCCTTTTCAACGGGCAGGCTCTCGCCGGTCAGCATGGACTCGTCCACTGCCGAAACCCCTTCGGTGACAACTCCATCTACGGCCAGCTTCTCGCCAGGGCGGACGCGCAGCGTGTCGCCCGGCCTCACGCTACCCAGCGGCACGTCCCGCTCGCCGTCCGAGGTGACGAGCCGTGCCGTCTTCGGGGCCAAGGCGATCAGGGACTGGATGGTGTCCGTCGCCCGCCGCTTGGCCCGCGCTTCCAGCCATCGGCCCATCAAAATCAGTGTGACGATGGTGGCGCTGGTCTCAAAGTAGACCTGTGGGCGGGCTGCCCAGATCAGTTCCGCTAGGCTGTAAAAGTAGGAGGCAGACGCGCCGAGGGCCACCAGGGTGTCCATCGTGGCTGCGCCGCCATGCCGCAGTGCGTTCCACGCCCCGGTGAAGAACTGCCTACCGAAGCCGAACACGACCACGGTGGTCAGGATGGCGTACAGCCACTCAACCCAGGCCGGGCGTCCCGATCCGGCCATCTCCATGCCGAGCATGTGTGGCCCAGTCGTATGCAGGGTCGTCATGCCCATCATGGACAAAACCAGCACCGGCAGCGTCAGGATTGCCGCGCCGACCAGGTTGAGCAGGGCCAAGTCTCGCCCCGGAGCCTCTGCTTCTTTCGGTCTGGCGTCGGCCACCGGCGTCGCGCCATAGCCCGCTTTCTTGACGGCGGCGACCATCGCCCCCAGTGATGCTTGGGCAGGATCATAGGTGACACTGGCGCGGTTCGTCGCCAGATTGACGCTGGCCTCTTCGACACCAGTAAGCTTTTTAAGCGACCGTTCGATGCGTCCGACGCAGGAAGCACAGTGCATCCCTTGAAGGTCAAGAATACTGGTTTCCGCCTGTTCCGAACTTGCGCTTTGAGCCACTTTGTCCTGCCCTTTCCATAAAAAATGCCGGATGAAGGAGCAGAAGCCCGCTCCCCCACGGCATCACCATTAGTCCGAATGGGGTGATGCTTCGTAGCCCTCGTCAGCGATGGCCTCCGTCATCTGCACTACTTGCACTTTGGCGGGGTCATAGCTCACGACGGCCTGCTTGTCTTGCAGGCTAACCTGCGCGGACTGAACACCATCTAGCTCTTGTAAGGCCCTCGTAACGTGCCCGACACAAGCCCCACACCACATACCCTCGACACTCATTGTCACGGTCTGCATGACTTCCTCCTTTCTGTTTACGCCTACTTCAAGAAATTGGAAAGGACGGCGCGAACCTCATCCAACAGTTGCTCCTGGGTCATTGGCTGGGCGCAATAATGCTCCGTTGCCGTCCCATGCCCCAACACGCATGACTCCAGATGCTCGTTCAGGAGCTTGATGCCCAGCGAGTCCAGCGCGGAGCGGACGGCGGCGATCTGGTTGAGAATGTCCACGCAGTAGCGGTCTTCCTCAATCATGCGCTGGATACCCGCGACCTGACCGGCAATGCGGTTGGAGCGGGTCTTGATGTCCTTGCGCGATTTCTCGTTCATCAACGATACTCCCCTGGGGGTATATACCACACACATATTATATACTGGGTGGGGGTATATTGTCAAGTAGGGCATTGCCAGGGCTTTGCCCCGGCGTTCTTTACGGGTTTTTACGGCTTACCGACGACGGAACAATTTCTTCCGTCGTTGGTACACGCAAGCAAAGCCGCAGCCACACGCAAGCAAAGCCGCAGCCACACGCAAGCAAAGCCGCAGCCACACGCAAGCAAAGCCGCAGGAGCGGCCTCAATCTCACGAAAAGTGTATAGCTCCAAACCGAGCAAAATCAGACACTTCCCAAACCCACTCAATGTTGACCTGAACCCATGTTCATGCCCGGCATCTGTCCCTCGCTCGCCGCACCCATGTTGGACATGCCGCCCATGTTCATGCCGCCCATGTTCATGCCGCGCATATTGACCGAGCCGTTGTCGCCGCCCATCCGGGAAGGTCGGAAGCGGAAGAATACCTCGAAGCCGACATGCGTGCCGGAGCCGTAGTAAGAGTTCAGGGACGACGGGTTTGTGTCCGCCGTGACTGCAAATCCCAGCCCGGTGTCAACGCCCTTGCCGTGGGTCAGGTCTCGGATATAGCCTGCCGTGTATGTGCCGAGCGTGTATTTGTTGTATTGCACCTCATCGGCCAGCACCAAGTCTTTCCCTGTTTTCTGGACGTTCTCGATGCGAGCGAAGAGGGTGTTTGCGTCCCGCTGATAATCGGCCTCGGCGAGATAAGCGTTGGTCTTTCCGTATCCCTGTGTCTCCACGTTCTGCCCGAAGATCAGCGAAGTGGAGAAGTTGGCGTCTCTCCCCACCAACTTGTTGTAGAGCCAGGAAGCCGTCGTGCGATGCTGGTTCACATTAGTCCCGTCAGGGCTGTAAATGAAGCCTTGTGAGACCTGAAAAGCGTTGTTGGCGTCGGGGTTGTAGGATAGACGGGCACTCTCCGAATCAAAGCGCGGCTTGTCGAAGTTATAGCGGTTCTCATTGGGATCGCGTCCGGTGAACTTGCTGCCCTCAACCTTGAACTTGCTGCCGAGGTTGACGCCGACCGTCGCCACGCCGAACAGGATGTGCGTCGCGTCCTCCCAGTGGTGGCCGATGGGAGCTGGCATATAGTCGTAGCCAATGACTCGGTGCATGAATGCAGGCGGCCCCAGTGCAGGCTCGCCGGGGTCTGCGACGTAAAGGTAAGCCGAGTTGCCTCCTCCTATAAGACGCGAATAGGCAACGGATAACTCGCTGACCAGTTCGTGCGGATGCTGGCGGTCATGCAAAGGCTGCCCGTGCCAAGTCTCGCCCGTCGCGTACAGATCGGGATAGCCGTAGCCCCCCTCGATGATCGGGTCAAGACTGAGCATGGCGCGTACCCCGATCTGGGAACGCACGTCAAGCGGATGACTGATCATTCCCATGAACCAGCTTGGGGCGTCAAAACGCCTGTCGCCGCGCTTGGAGCCGACATTGACGTAGCGCGGCGCGATTGCTCCGTGCAGCATCGTCGTGTTGCCGCCGTGCATCTCCGCATAGCCGTACATGGGGGAGGAGGCGGGAAGCCAGGACGTGCCGGACCCTTCCTGGCTCATTGGGTCGGAAAGGTCAGTCGTTGAGCGCATACTGTCCATCATATTCATGCCCGGCTTCATCCCGGCCATGCCCCCCGGCTTCATGCTTTCACCGTTCATGGGTTGCTTTGTTGCACTGCCGGATGGCTGGGCTTTCTGGTTAGGCATAGTCACCCCCGGCATGTTTTGAGCATAAACAGGTGGTAGCGCCATACTTGCGAGAGTTGCAGCGAGAAAAAGGCATGAATGATTCATAAAGTTTCCTGCTATAAGAAGCTTCTACTGGTAATAGAACTTTCTTGATATGCTATCTGTATAGCCAAATAAGACATTCAGAAAAAGTTTATTTGTTATTAAGAAAGAATGAGACCATGAAAATAATGTTTGCGACTGCCTTCCTCACCATTAGCGTGCTCGCCGGTATTGGCGGCACCATCATCACCACAAACCACCAGGGAACCGCCTCTGCCGCTCAATCGGCAATGCCTGCTGCGGCGAGCGACAGCACCCCGGAGATGAGGATGTCCTCGCTTCCTGTTTCCTCAATGTCTATGGCGCACATGACGGCCAGCCTCACAGGAGCAACAGGAGACGACTTTGACAGAAAGTTTCTTTCAGAAATGACCGCGCACCATCAAGGCGCTCTCGATATGGCGAAATTAGCGGTAACCCATGCCAAGCATCAAGAGGTCAAGGACCTGGCAAATGGGATAATATCATCCCAAACGAGTCAGATTTCGGAGATGAAGCAGTGGCAGAAGGACTGGGGCTACGTCCATTGAAGTAAAACGATCTTAATATGCGCTAATCTCGATATTAGGCCCCTGAGCAGATACGTCCGTGGATAAGCGAGTTCTGATCAGACTCGCAGTTGTCGCGGCGCAGGCGCGGCAGGCTTCGGCGCACAGCCCGCACATTTTGCCGTGGAGTGGGCTTTCGTGCGCCATGAGGGTCACGCAGGTCTCGCAGGTCGTGGCGCAATCAAAGCAGGTCTTTGGCACAGTGCGCCATTTCCGGCATTCCGACACATTGGGTGCCGCAATACTCGCATTGCGCAAAGCAGTGCAGGCAGGCTTCGGTGCAGGACTGCATTTCGGGCAGCGTCATCGTGTGGGGCATTGGTTTGTTCTTTCTCGTGGAACGTAGGGAGCCGCATCAGGCTGCTCTTAGTGTTTCTACCGAGAATAGAATAACCAAATATATGCAATCACAAACCGGCCAGGCGGGAGTTGTTTCTCTGCAATGAGAGCCGCAAGTTGGGCAGACGTGCAAGAAAATCGGCCTCAGTCTTAGAGACTGAGGCCGACGGTGAGTGTCTACATCTTACCCATAGGCTTGGCAGCGGGGGCTGCTTTGGCCGAGGACGCAGGAATCGGCAGCAGCTTGCCGCCGTCCATCGGGTCTTTGTAGCCGTCTTTCTTGGCCGTGGCTGCAGACACCTTCATGTGGCACTTCTGGCACTGGTAGGCAGCAGAAGCAGTCTTCTTGCCCTGCATCTGCTTGTCGGCTCCGTGTGCCAGAGCCGCTGTTGAGGCCATCGGCAGCAGGGCCAGTGTAAGGCCGCTGAGTGCGAATATCTTGTTCATTGGGTTTTTTCCTTACCTTCTTTATTCTAACCAGGATGTCAATACCTCGGAGCTTGCTCCGTACCCTTGTTTGTCTAATCCAGTGGTCGTCTAAGCGGCCACTTCTCTGCGGCGGCTTACCGCCGCAATCGTTCTGATACCTCGCAGCTTGCTGCGACGTAGTTCATTCCAAGCGGTCACATCGGCTGGTATTTGCCCTTGGCGGCGCTGGCAATAACCTTTTCGCGGTTCTTATCGAACGCGGGCTTGCACTCGGGGCAGCAGAAGTAATAAGTTTTGCCCTTGTAGGTCTCATGCGCATAGGCTTTGGCTGCGGACGCGATTTTCGTCCCTGTCACCGGGCAAACAAGCCCGGCTGTTTTCGCCGCCCCCGCCGCCTTGACGGTGTGGGCTGGAGCCACGATGGCTGCCGCGCCGAGGGTCGCTAGTACAGCGACAGAAAGCGTGAGTGTTTTCATGGTGTTCCTTCCGAGGCGTCTGCCTCTTTTCCTGCCGGACTAGAAAGGGCAGCTTTCTGCCCCCTGTCATTGAGTGCCGCTGTTTAAGCCGCTACTTAAGCGAGTCGATATAAGCAACTAATGTCTGGGTCTGCTGGTCGTTGTACTTGCCGCCGAATGCGGGCATCTTGCCTTTGACCCCGTTTTTGATCGTGAGCGTAATCTTGGCATCGCTCTGATCGGAGTGGTGCAGGTTGGGCCCGTAACCTCCCACCGCGTTGACGCCGTGGCACCCGGTGCAGCCTTGGGTATAAAGGGCATGCCCCTGCGCAACAAACGCCGCATTGACGACTTGTGCGCCCGCGCCGGGCGCTTGGGCAGATTGTGTCAGCGACGCTGCTTTGCTGCTTGCCTGCGATACCTGCGCCTTAACCACCAAACTGGACACTCCAAATGTCCCTCCGACCACCGCAAGACCAGCCAGCAGGGCGGCGATCAGTCCTTTCAGTTCCACGCGCATAATTTTAGCCTCCCCCTTGCAGCTCGCCGCCCCAATAGCCCGCAATCGCCATCACTACCGCCGCAGCCATGGAAACAACCAAATACATCCCGTAAGCCCCACGCGAGGCCTGCTGACGCACCACCAGCCGCCAAACCGCCAGCGCGACAATCAGCCCGAAGGCCGGCCAGACAAACAGGTGGTGCTTGCCCAGCAGACCGGCCCCGCCGACATGCCAGCCGGAGATCATCAAGCCGGACAGTACCGCGACAAACGACGCCAATGCCCCCAGCAGCAATGCGTAAAACGCCGCCGCGTGTAGGTCTTTGCTGTGCGGCTCGCGGTTGAATGCGTACCCGATCAAGTCAAAGAGCACAGAAGCAATAATCAATGCGATGGGGAAATGTGTGCTTCCTCCGTGGATGTTGGCCCAGAAATTGCTGCTCACAAGGTTTCCGTTCTACTTGGCCGTGAAATCAAAGGTATTGGTCTGCGGCTTTTGGCCGACCGGCGTAACCTTGACTTTTACCCGCCACGGCCCAGCCATGCTGAGATTGGCCGTGCTTGTGTACTGCCCATTGCCTTTGTCGGTGACCGCCGGATGGGTAGTGCCCATGTCCATGCTTGTCATTGCCACGCTTGTCGTAACCTTGGCCCCAGTGATTGGCTTGCCCTGGGCATCAGTGACGGTGATCTGTAGGGCATTATCCCCGGCTTTGGGTGCATGGATCACTGCCGTGACTGTCAAAGGCATTGCGGCAGCAGGAGCCGTGGAGGGGGCGTCAGTGGCGGGTGGCGCTCCTGGAGCGACTGGGGTGGGCGTGTCCATTTTCATGCCGCTGTCTTTGCCGCCCATGCCCGGCATCGCTGCTGACTTACTTTCTGGCTTCGCGGGAGTTTTGCCGCTGCTCATGTCCATGCCCGCCATATCGCCCGCTCCTGCGGTGTCATCGCCTTCCGGCTTGGCGTAGTTCTTCTCGTCAAACTTCATGTTCATGGCGGGCATCTTCATGCCTTCCATGCCGCTGCCGCCGACCATCATCTGGTTCATCATGCCGACCATGCCCGCATTGTGGCCGAAACCCGCCTGCGCCTTCCAGTCCTCGTCGCCGGTGGCCGTGTAGGTACCCTTCTCCTGCAACTGAGGCACGGTGGCGGTCTTCATATCCGCGATGCCCGTCTTCATGCCGCCCATGGCGTCCGTCTTGCTGCCCATGTCCATGCCTGCCATCGCGTTCGTGTCAGGCGCACCACCCAACTTTGTTGTCTTGTCCGACGGGACGGCGGCGTCTGGCCCGGAGGAGGCATGATCGGCAGGACTGGCCGCCTTGCCGCTCATATTCATACCCGCCATGCTGTCTGTCTTGCCGCTGCGCATGGACATACCAGGAGTGGCTTTCGGGTCGGGACCAGAGCTTGTGCCGGGAGTTGCTGTTGCCTGAACCTGCGGCGACTTCCAGGGAGCCTTGCTGCCGGGCTGGAAGTCCAGCGTTGCCAGTCTGCGACCCGCGCTCTGGACGACGACGCGCCAAGGGCCGTCCATGCTGAAGGTGACGGTCGCCTTGTAGTGGCCGTCGCCTGTCTCGGCGAACACAGGGTGGGTCGTCTCCATGTCCATGCTCGTCATCGCCACGCTCGCAGTCAGCTTCAGGCCGGTCGCCGGCTTGCCTGTGGCGTCACTGACCGTCAGGTCCAGAGTGTTGTCACCGGACCGGGGCGCGGCGGGGCTGACCGCCGCCGTCACGGAGAGCGTGGAGGCTGTTGGCTTCTGCGACATTTTCATACCGCCCATGTCCATGTTGCTCATCGCTTGATCCGCATAAGCTGCCAGGCTGAGCGTCGCTGTCATCATCGGGACTAGGCTCAGCGCTAGCGCAGGCCAAAGCCGCAAAGGTTTCGTTCTCATGGTTGTTTCTTTCTTCCAAACGGCACCAGGCTAGTTGGGAATGTACTGGTGCTGCAAGTTCAGCAGCGAGCGGCGCGGGCCGACGCTGCGGTTGAACAGCGTATCAAAGTTAAAGATAAAGCCGACCTGCACGCTGCTCTCCTCGCGCGCGCCGCCATAGGCGTTCGCCAGGGTGTTGCCACGGTGCTGGTACACGTACTGCGCGACGGCATCAAACCCATCGCCCAGCCGCTTGACGCCTGTGAGCGCTACCCCGACCGAACCGGCGTTGCTGATGCTGTTGTAGCTCTTGTAGCCCGCCGTCAGCGAGACCTGATAGGACGGCTTGCCGAACGGGCTGTGCAGGTAGCGGACGGCGGCGGTGACGGCGTTGGAGTTCGCCCGGAACGTGTCCGGCGTATTACGGAAGCTGCGCAGGTCGTTGCCGAAGGTGTAGTTGTCCAGCACGCGCAGGTCCACCAGGTTGACCAAGCTGCGTTTGACGTTGATGACGCCACCCGCGTACACGGCGTCGGAACTGCCCCCATCGACGCGGGCAACGGAGCGGTGCTCGTAGCCGCCCCCATAGGAAATCACCTTCTCAACCGCCTCCAGGCCGGGCAGACCCAGATACTGGATGCTGGCCCCGTAGGAGTTCAGCCCGGTGCTGCCCAGCGTGTTCGTACCTGCGCTGTCAATAAGATGCTGGACATGAAAGTTTTCAAAGGTGCGCAGCTTCTGGTTGAAGGTAATCGCGCCGACATTGGAGTAGCGGTGCTCTTCCACATTGTCGCCCGATGAGAACGGGTCCAGCAGGTTGGTGAACGTGATAAGGTCGTCTCCGCGCAGCGTCGGGAAGGTCACAATCTGCGCCGTCGGGTTGTCGGTGCGCCCCAAGTATGCCTCCAGCTTTTGTGTCTGGTAGTCCACATACGCCTGATGCAGGAAGAGCTGCGTGCCGCGCCCAACATTGGTCTGGTCTAGGGCCAGCCCGCCGACCGCAAGGCTGCCGATGCCCCCGCCGTAGAGCCGCTGCGCCGCCCCAATGACTAGGGCCGAGTCGGAAACATTGATCTGGCTGCCGCTGGCTTTGCCGCCGTCAGGCAGAGCGTTGCGTGAGCGGCCTAAGTCCAGTGTCCCGACACCCGTCCCGGCGATTTCTATCTGCGGCGAGACGCTCGGCTGCTCTGGGATTGGCACCTGCTGCGCCTGTCCGAAGGCGGGTACGATACCTGCCGCTGTGAGGCCTAGGAGGGCTGCCCACTGGCCCAGAACTTTTGTCCTCGTCCATGGTATTTTGCTGCTGCGCTGCGCTGTCCTCAAATGCGGTGTCTCCTTTGGTCGCCTTTTTGTTCTGCTCTTGCTCGGCGCTAAGAGTTGGTCTGGATTACGTCCTTGAACGTCACGCCGTACTTATCCTCATCCTCGTACATCAGCATCGTCATCATGCCGCCGGGGTGGATGCCGTTGTTGGTGGTAGACAGGTCGCTGTGGTCGTGGAAGTGCCACGAGCCGGGGTTCGTGCCCTGGATGACGATGTCCGAAGTCGTGCCGGGAAAAACCGGGATCGTGTTCATCCGCACCGGCGAGGCCAGAGGCGCGCCGTCCTGGCAGACATGCCAAAAGTCGTGGCCGTGCAGATGGAAGTAGTGCGGCTGCATGCCGCCCCCGATCAGGCGCACCCGGATGTTCTCGCCTGTGCGGATCATCAGCGGGTCGGTCATAGGGTACGACTTGCCGTTGATCATGAAGAAGTTCGGCGTGATGACCCTATTCGGCCCGACCATCGCCGTCGTATAGGCTGGGATGTAGCCACCTTTGATCGCCTTGAGGAACGCTTCCTTATCCTGGAACCAGCCCATCATGCGCCCGTTCATCTCGCCCATCAGCCTCATGTCGTTGTTCATGGCCTGCATCTGCATGCCCATGCCCGTCATCTCATTCAGCTGCTCGTTAACCCAATTGGTGTCGATCTCCGACAGCAGCAGCGTGTACTCACGCTCATAGGGGAAGGTCTTTTTAACAATGTCGTTCTTGGCATCCACGATCAGCGCACCGACCAGGCCTGCCTGCTGGTGCAGCGTCGTCATCACGTGGCAGTGGTAAAAGTGCGTCCCGGCAGGCTGGGCGCGGAACAGGTAGCGGTAGGTCTGGTTGGTGAAGACCGGCCACTGCGTTCCGAACGGCACCCCGTCCATCTCGTTTTCGATCATCATACCGTGCCAGTGGATCGTGTGGTTTTCCGGCGACTTGTTGATCAAATCGACCTGCACCCACTCGTTCTCCGGGACGCGGATCACGGGGCCGGGATAGGAGCCGTTGAAGAGGAACATGTGCGCCTTGACGCCGGGCACGATCTCGTGGACGCCGATGGTCACTTCCATCTCGAACTTGTGGATGGTCTCACCGGCTTTGGGCATCTCGCGCGGGTCGAACTGCGGGGCCGTCGCCGAGGGGTCGAACCCGGCGGCCCAGGGCGTTGCGGGCTTGTCCGTGGGCGCATTGCCGTCGGCCCAAGCAGGCCGGGCGGCATTGCCCAGCACGAGCCCGGCCCCTGCCGCTGCGCCCGCAACGCCCGTCATAAACCGGCGGCGCGAAACCGCCTTTTGCTCCTGCGTCTGCTCCTCAGCCTCTGCAGTAACGGTTTTTTCTGTGGCTGTTTTTGATTTTTTGAGGAAGTGTTTCATGGTTGTCTTTGCGTGCTTTCTGGATAAGCTGAATGCTAATGCCCTGTCAGCGAACACGGACAGTTCCCCACATCCCGCCTGGTGCGTGTCCGGGAATGGTGCAGAAATAGTAGTAGGTTCCCGGCTTGGAAGGCGCGCGCAAAGTCACGTCTGCCGCATGGAATGCAGTTCCGGTCTTGTGCGCCAGGTTAGGCGTGCCGACTGACGGAGCGGCGGCGGTGTGCTGCGTGCCGAAGCGCAGGTTATGGGTCATATCGTCGTCGGTATTGATGTAAAGAGCCTTGATGGTCGCGCCCGCAGGCACCACAAGCGTTGGGTTGCGCAGTCCATCAATGCGATAAGAAAGCATATCATTGGCCGGGCCGCTATGGGCGATAATCCGCACGGTCTTTTGGCGGAATGTCAACGTTTTCTTGTCGGCGGAGACCAAGCCAGTCGTTTCGGTCTTGTCCGCCGCTGCTGCTTGGGATAGGGAAAGCGTCTTCGGCTGCGCCCCAGCGAGAGTAATGCCGGCACTGGGGGCGGCCTTCACTATCGTCCCAGCACCCGCCATTGCCACACCTGCCAGCATCAGCATCATTTTTATTTTCTTCGCATTCGACATTTTGTTGATCCTCGATTGAACTTCTATTATCAGTAGAACGATATTACGGCACTGAAAGTTCCTGGCACTTGTGAATGATTTTTAGAACCAAGTGCCGCGTCTACGACCATGTTCAAGGCAACAGACGCGCTACAGCTTCCAGGCTGCAGTGCGCGTAACAGGCCGCCTGTGCGGACATCAGAAGAAAGACGCCGATGCCGGCGAGGGTCAAAGTCAAAATCCACCCGCCCACAGACTGCAGGTGGCTCTCACGCGCCGCAGGAAGTGCTGACTTCTGCGCCTGCGCGATCAGGCTCTCCACACGCCTAGCCGTCACGCAGGCCGAATCATCCGCGAAGGCCAGCGCGACGGCGGGTAAGGGGCTACTCAGGTGTGAACCCGTGGGAGTGCCGCTGACGCGCAGGATCGCCGTCGCCATCGCCAGCGGGTCGCCGACGACTTCCACTGCGGCGGCGTCGCAGGCCAGTTCCGTTTCCTCGTGCCAGCGGCGGGCCAGCAGCTGCACCGGGCGCAGGTAGAAGAACAGGCAGTTGAGAATACTGACAAAAAGTGTGGCCTGAACATCTCGGAAGCGCAGGTGTGTGGCTTCATGAGCGACAATGGCGTTTAGTTCCTCGTCGGTGGTAGTAGCGACGAGATCTTTGGACAGGACGCAACGGGTACGGCTGAGGCCAAGCACACTGGAATAGGTCATGGGGATCGGGCATTCATAGAACTGCCCGCCGTTGATCCTGCTCCGCTGGCTGATGTGTGCCACGGCCCGTGCTAGACGTGGGGAAGGTGGGCTGAGATAAGGCGTTAGACCCTGTTCAAGCCGAATCGTAGCGACGACCAACCGAACAAGGTAGAAGAGGCCAAGAGCCACGAGAAGCCAGGCCAGGCCGTTGACGAGAAAGCCAGCCAGCCTGGAAGCTATGTCAGTCCCACCGACGTTCCAAGTTGCAAACAGGTTGGTGAAGAGTTGACGGCAGGCCGCGCTGTGATGCTCAAGAAGTGGCCCGGCATGACTGTGGTGCAGGGTCGCCCCGCTAAAAGTCGGTATGGCAGCCATAAGGGGCGGCAGAAACAGGGAAGCCAGCAAAACTTGCTTCGTTCGCGCATGAGGAATCTGCCCCCGACCGAATCGAAGGATTACCGTGGCAACCACGGAAGTGGCAAGATAAAAGGCCGAGGATAGTGCGAGGAAGAACAGCCCGCTGACGAACAGGAGTGGGGGGTTGATGACCATAGCTCACATTCCTTGCTGTGGGGAAGTCTCATCCTCGCGGTCTTGGTCTCCCTTGTCCTGCGGCACAGACTTCATGGCCTCGACGCGCTGAGACAAATCCGCCAGCTTCTCCTTGCCACTGTTCTCCGGCCCAGCGGTGTCTTCTCTGTGGGCGAAAAAGGCGGCAACGGCTTTGGGGAACTGGGCGATGAGGTTGCTCAGGACACCCTCTACGATGCGCTGCTGTAGCTGTTCCTCACTCACCGTTGCCCAGTAGCGGTAAGCCTTGCCCTCGCGTTCTCGCCGGAGGATGCTCTTCTTGCAAAGGCGATCCAGCGTAGTCAGAATGGTGGTCAGAGCGAGAGGGCGTATTTGCTCCAGAGCCTGCTGAACATCGACGGCCAGGCAGCCGTCGTGGGGGCAGGCCCAGATATGTTGCATCACGGCTAGTTCTAAATCGCCAAGTGGAGCGCGGACGCCAGTTTTTTCGGGCCGGGCACGTCGGATTGGGTTGTTCACAGAGACCTTTCCCGAAGCATATGTCTTGTCCTACCGATGTTGATACGCGTTACATCTGGAAAACGTTTTACTGTCAATCGAATAAATCATGGCTACCGGCTTCGACGGGCGGTAGTGTCAAGTTCTTTCTGTAGAGGTTGGGAGCTAACATTCAAACGAAATCTGGTACATGTCTGAATGCCTCTACGTTATACTGTCCCCATGCACTAGGACGGCAGATCATTTAACAAATTAATAAACCCAATCTTCATACTTCAAAGGTTCTGTGTTTAACACACTGCGGCAAATTTTCCATTGTGGTAACCAACGATCCATAAGAAATATAAAATGTTCGTTGTGTTTACGCTCGATCAAGTGCGCCAGTTCATGCACGATTATGAACTCCAAGCATAGAAGCGGCTTCCTTGCCAACTCTAAGTTTAGCCAGATGCGTCTTGTCTGTGGATTGCAACTGCCCCAGCGTGTTTTCATCTTCCGCACACCCACCCTTGTGCCTCAACCCCCACTGCCGTCTGCCATTTTTCCAGCAGCGGCGGCACCAGACGCTTCAGTTCCTGCCGGTACCACTCCTGAAGAATGTGCTCTCTTTGCTCAACGCTCATTTCAGGCCGCACGTGTAGCTCTAGCCTGGATTTGGCGAGAACAACTTTTGAAGCGCCTTTCGTACTGATGACGCGCAGGCGGTAGCGGCGGCCCAGGAAATAGTGGCTTTCTCCCGTGACCATCTCCCGCTTGCTCTGTCGGGGCAGGGCCGCAAACCGTGCCTGCTGACGCCTGATCCAGCCGAGTTTAGTGCTCACGGCAAGCCGCACGGCGTCATCATCTACGGCAAGTGGCGCGGCCACCCGCACCCGTCCGTTCGGGGGATACACCCCCAGATGCAGGTTCTTGATTGCCTTACGGACAATGTCCACTTCCTGACCGCTCACCACGATTTGAACCGTGTTAGTGCTCATAGTCAGTACTCTTGCTGATTTTTCACTAGCTCTAAAATCTGCTCTGTCTGGGCATCGTCGCCTCCCAGCACCGTCTTCAGGGCAATCTTCACCTTTCTCACCTTCACCGCGTTGTTTCGCCAGTCGTCCTGACGGCTCCCTAAAACAGCGTTGTTCACCGCAATGGCAAGCGCTTCAGCTTTGCCCAGGTTGTCATAGAGGGCGCGTTTGGCAGGAGTGTCCAGAGAAGCCGGAAAGGACGAACTGGAGGCTGGGTTCTTGACCTGCTTGGTCAGCGCAACCACCTGTTCCAGATACGCCTGATAATCCAGCGCCGCCGACTTGCGCTGCGACACCAGCGCATCCAGCAGCGCGGACATGGTTTCGTAATATTTCGGGTTGATGGGCGTCTCGTCAATGATCAGCTTGCGGACATTGTTCTCGATGGTTTCCGCAACTGCTTCTTTGCTTGATTTTATGCCTTCAGGCAAAGCGTCAACCGCGTCCGCGCCGCGCTCCACAATCAGCGCGATCAGGGATAGATCGTCAAAGGCAGAAATCTTTTCGCTGTCCTCCGCGCGAATGTATGTGTCGATCAGGTGCCGCATGGATAACTCATACACCTTCATATCGATGTAATCGGCGCTGGACAGTTTTATCTCCATGCGGACTTTTTCTGCGTGATCAACCTCCGCTTTCAACACGGCGATCTCAGCGGGGATGTAGCCCGCATCGGCTAGCTCGTTTGCGATGTTGGCATAAGCACGAACCAAGACGGCCACTTGCTTGTACAGGGCCAGGCGCTTTGGCTCATTATCCTTGAGCTGCTCTCCGTTGCCGGACTGATCCGCGCAGAAGTAATGCTCGTATGCGAGCGTATCACGAGGCGGTTCCACCGGCTCGCATAAGGCGCGCACCATTTCTCGCGCTTCTTCCAGATGCTCGCGCGCTTTGCCGAGACGGTCGTCTAAAAGGCCCGCCACATCTTCTGCATCGTACCCATCCAGCGCTCCCGACGTGTATTCCTGAACGGACTTTTCCAGGCTGTGGAACAGGTCTTTGTAATCGACGATGTAGCCGTATTCCTTATCGTCTCCGTCCAGGCGATTGACCTGGCAGATAGCTTGGAACAGCCTATGGTCCCGCAGCGGCTTGTCGATGTAAAGGTACGTGGCCGGAGGCGCATCAAAGCCCGTCAAAAGTTTGTCCACCACGATGAGCAGCTTCATCTGGCCCGGCTCATCAATAAACTTCTTCTTGACCGCTATCTCAAACTCATCAATGCGCGTGACAGCCTGCTCAGGCGTTCGTGGAACCAGTCGCCCAGCATCTTCTTGTAGATGTCGTATTGGCGCAGCTTCTCCGTCATGCCTTCGCCGGTTTCCATGTCCATCAGGATGTCCGCCACAATCTTCTCCAGCCGGTACTGCGAGCTGAGGACCTTCTGCATCGTGCCCCAGCGCGCCTTGAGCTGGGCGCAGGCGATATCCGTCAGGCCCTGCGTCTTGATTTCGAACCATTGATCGATCTTCTTCTGGGACGTGATGTTCTGGTCAATGTCGCGCGCCTCGTAGCGCAGATCAAGCACCACGCCATCGCGCACGGCCTCATCAAACTTGTAAGTGTGAATGTAGCCGCCGAAGATTTCGATGCTGCGCTGCTTGTCCGCCTTGAGCAGCGGCGTGCCCGTAAAGCCGATCAGCACCGCTCCCGGCCGCAGGTTGGTCATGGCGCTGTGCAGCTCTCCCGACTGCGTGCGGTGGCACTCGTCTACAAACACGAAGATGTTGCCTTTGGCGGAGAAGCCTTCCGGCAGAGACTTGCGCATGTCTTCCAAGAAGCCAGTTGTTTCTTCGCTGACTTTCTCGTCTTCCGCATCCTTGCCGCCGAACTTGTGGATGAGTGAGCAGAGTAGCGACGGAGACGGGTCGTTAAGTTTTTCAACCAGGTCGGTCCCGCTTTTGGTGCGGTATATTTGTTCGCCCACCCCTTGAAAGACGGACTCAATCTGCTCGTCGAGTTCGGTGCGGTCAGTGATGATCAGCACCCGCGCGTCCGTGATGTTCTCACGCAGCCAGCGGGCGAGCCAGACCATCGTCAGGCTCTTGCCTGACCCCTGCGTGTGCCAGATGATGCCGCCCTCACGCCGCTGGGCGTACTCCTGGGCGGCCAGAACGTCGAAGTACTGGTTGGGTCGGCACAGCTTTTTGGTGCCCGCGTCAAAGGCGATGAAGTCATGGATGAGTTCGAGGAAGCGGCCCTTCCTGCACATCTGCGAAAGAGCGCGGTCAAGGAGGCTGAGGCTGCCTAGCGTTTGGCCGTCGTTTTCTTTCCAGCTCAGATAATACTTTTCCGAAGTCTGGATTCTGCCGTAGCGCAGGCCTTCGGTGTCGTTGCCTGCCATGACGAGCTGCACGGTGGAGAAAAAATGCTGGATAAACATCGGTTTCTGGTTGTCCAGGTTCTGCCTGATGCCTTCTGCGACCGACACGGTAGAGCGTTTGAGTTCCAGCACGCCGAGCGCCACGCCATTGACGTAGAGCACGATGTCCGGGCGCTTGGTATAGGCTTTTGCATCCAGTCCGGGAACGGTGACTTCCTCAGCAACTGCGAAATCGTTGGCATCGGGATTGTTCCAGTCGATCAGCCAGACGGTCTGAGTTTGCTCGCCCACGTCGGGCCTCACCTTGACCCCGTAGCGCAGCAGGTCGTAAACCTCCCGGTTGCGGTCGTAGGGGCTTTTGCTCTGGTCGGCGGCTCCGCGCTGCACCACATGCAGGGCGCGGGTGATGAGGGCATCGTCGTAGCCCTGTTTGACCAGAAAGGCCCGCAGCAGACCCGGTTCCACGTTGGCGTTGCCCCCCGCTCATGCCAGTCACCTAGGTAGGTGTAGCCAATCGCCTGGAACAGCTTGATCACGCGCTGCTGCGTGCGCTTTTCAATCTGACCGACTGTGCTGATAACTCTTTCCCCTTGCTCATGATGCCGCCTCCTGAAGCCTATTCGGTGAACATAGCTGATGCTGGAGCAGGGCAATAATTATTTCTTGCGTGACGCGATCCGGTTGTCCAACGCCGGGCATCATGCTGGTCATAGAGCGGCTCCTGTTGAAAGCAATTCATGCGAAAGTATTTCACCGGACAGTATCTCATGTGCGATATACGACTGGAAATACTCCACAGAGGTAAAACACCGAAACCCTGCCTCGCTCGCCAGAACAACGGTCTCATCCTTTTCGTTAAGCAGAACGGCAACCGCCTGGCTCAATTCTTCCTGAACGCCATTCGGCCAGGCCAGGTCAAATACGGCTTTTTGCTCGCCCGTTTCAGGGTTGGCAAAGTCATAAGCCACGATGCCACGCGGCAGCCCTTACGCTTCCATCCAGTCATTCAGGGCTTCCAAACTTGCCTCCTCAGCCTCGCTGGTGATGCCGCCGATCACAGGCATTGCCGGTGTCACGGCAGTCGATGGCCCGCTCAGTCAACGCATATCGCCATGCAGCAACTCCGCCATCCGCATATTGGCTTCTTCTGCGAGAAGTGCCTTGCGGGCCTCTAAAAAGTCGCGGAAGTTGCCGATCTTCCACAAATTTGGGTCCTCTGGAATCCACTGTGAGGCCAGTGCGCCGGGATGCGCCTGCTCAATCTTGGGAAAGTATTCTTCCGGCAGTCGGTCGCTGATAGCAAGGTTGGTATCTTTGGTAAGAAAGCAGAAGTTGCCGAGCGCATTGACTTCAGGCCGACTGAATTTACTTTTGTAGAGCTGCGCCTTGGGGAAAATGTGATGAACTTCCAGATGGCTCATCTTGCCGAGCAAGCTGGCTTTCAAGGGTAAGCCGGTGCCCCAATCGCGCGCGCCGCCCATGCGGGTCAGGAGATACAACACCGGATAGAACCGCGCTCCCAGGCTCCAGCCGGTGAAGTGTCCGGGTTCCACGCGCAGGCCTCCATGCCAGAGGCGCAGTTGATCCAGCAGTGTGTCCAGTCCGCCCTCTGGCCCTTCCAACGCGGCTAAATCCTGGTCAATGTAAGATTCTGTGGAGCCGGAAAAGCGGCCCCACATCCCAGCTTGTGCAAACCAGAACAGGAGTTTGTCGCGCTCAATTTCATTGAGCGGTGCTGACTGCTGGTCAAGGTAGCGCACCATCACCGGCACGCCAAACCGCCCAAAAAACACTTGGTCGTGGTCGAGGCCGAGCCTCCCGGCAATCAGGTTGAGGGACGTGTCGATGCGCTTGGTGGCGCGTTGCAGTCCGCTTTTGATGTCTTCGGCGTTCTTGTCATGCAAGAATTGAAACTTGGCTTCACCCGTCAGGGCAGTGTTGATGGAGCGCAGGAGCCAATCGAGGTTGAATTGATATCCGGCTTGGTTCCATTCTTTGAGCTTGGCCTTCATCGTGTCGCGGGCTTCCGGCCAATCCGCACAAATCTTGGCAAGGGCTAAATCACCTTTGGACAGTTTTGTGCCGCCACTGTTCACGCGGTTAAAGATGTCCACGACCACATCCAGCGTTTTGTCGTTGCCGGTGACTTCCTCGATGTGCAAGTCGACATCGGTGATGCCGAGCAACTTGCTGAGGCGCCCCACATAGTCGCCGATTTTAGGCGCAAGTTCCGGCTGTGCAGCCAACTCCGTGACAAAGGTGCCGATGCCCACTGTCCCATTCTGCATGATTTTCGTGACGTCGATCCAGAGCGAGTCGCCCTGCATTTTGAGCGGCTGGTAGAAGGCAAACGTCTCAGTTTCCAGATGAAAACGCAGGCCCGTGAACGCTTGAACGTTCCCATCAAAGAACTTGGGGGCTTTCCCGCGTGCCACGCCGTACAGGGTCGTGATGCGCTGCTGCCCGTCCAACAGTAGTTTGACCACGCCCGCCGCCAGCTCGCCTGTGCCACGATGCACCGCCGTTTGGGATTCTGTAGCCCACATCAACAGCCCGCCCACCGGGTGCCTGCGGTAGAGCGAGTCGAACAGGCCACGCACTTGATCGCGGTTCCAGACGTAGCCGCGCTGAAACTCAGGGAGGACCATATGGCCGTTGTCGATGTGGTCGAGAATGGTAGAAATCTTCATACAAGGCGGGTCTTTCCGGTGAGAAGTTCCTGCATCATGCCCTTCTTGAGGGCACGGGCCTTGTCCCGCCGCTCTTGGAGAGCGGTGAGTTCGGCGTCCATATCGGACAGCACGGCGGCAATAGAGGCTTGTTCGTCGAAGTTTGGAACTTGAAACTCTAACGCTTCAATTACACTTGGGCGTAGGTTATTGATGCTGGAACCGGCCAGCAGATTGCTTATAAATTGGCGGTACCTGCCAGTTTGGAAAAGAAAAAATACATAGGCAGGCGAGGCCGCTTTAGCATTTGTCCGATAACAGCCCATAAAGGCTCCAAATGTGTAAGTGTGACCATTGTTCGCGCTGAATAATCCGGCTTTTCCGACTAACTCTTTGCTCCCGTTCGCCATGCAGATGAGAATGTCGTTGGCCTGCATTATTTGCTGGCTGGACACCCTTTGACTGTTCACAAACTGGATATTAGTTGTGACCACAATCGCACCTTGCACATTGTTGGAGCGCAAGAGTCGGATGGTCTGGTCAGTGTCGTGTGGCGACAAGTCCAAATCGCCTTTGTAACTTACCCCACGCAGACACTTGCCCAATTCGCCCAATCGCTTGCCTTCCCACGCCCCCGAAAATCCCGACAGGCGCAGTGTGCCCGTCAAAAGTTGCTGCATGGCGGCCTGCTTGATGTTCTGCTTTTTGGCGATGAGGGCGTCCAGTCCGCTGATGAGAGCGTCAGTGTCGGATAGAGCGACGGCGATGGCGCATTGTTCGGCTGGCGGAGGAAGGGGAATTAAAATTGGTCGCAGTAGGGAGGCATTCAGCACCCCCATTGTCCCACCCTGAGCCATGCGGGATAGCAACGACTAGTAAGTCTCGCTCTCAATAATTGACTTGAAATAGTCTGATGACACTTGTTCAGGGTCAAATGAAAAACGTATCAAGCGGGGGTTGATAATGCCCTCTGGCGCACCCTTTGGAATTATGAGAACGCGCCCTGCGGTTCCTACCAGACTCAAGAGAATATCACCTACCTGAACAGCACAACTTTTGAGTTCAGTATAACGCTGTTTGGAAATGAAGTAGTCCCCGTACTGATAATCGCCGCGAATAACTTGTTCTTGACCATAAACCTTGTAGCCTGCCGAAACGTATGTGTCTTTTGTTAGTGATGAGCCAAACGGCCCTGCTTTAATGACGGGCCGCCCATGCTTGCCGAGAGATGCCAATTCCCTGACTTGCCAATCGTCAGGGATAATGCCTGCGTCCGTTTGCTTGTAGCCCGACATCACTTCCATGACGCCCCCATCGCGTGCAGGTGCGCGTCCACCCGCGCCGCCAGCACCTCCACCTCACACGTCAACGTTGGCAATGGAACTGCGTACCGCTCCGCCAATTGCCGCACCCGTCCCGCCAACCCCTGAGACACCCGCTCCCGTTCCCCCTGCACCGCCGCCCCCAGCGTCGCCAGCCATTTGTCGTCCACCACTAGCGTCTGCACATCGTCCACGCTCAAACGTCCGTATTGGGCACGCACCTTCGCGTCCAATGCCCGCTGCGCATCTCTCATGTTCCTACTTTCCTCGGCTTCCGCGTCCAGCAGGTCACGATACGAACGTAGAAGCGCGTTTTCTTCGGCGGCGTCGGGGTCGGATGCAATCGCTCTCAGACGCGCGTTGACGCTCGCCTTTGTCAGCTTGCCGCTTTCCGTGCGGGCCTCGGCAAGCAGCCCATCCTCGCCGCCGTGCTCCTCGTCTAGCTCCTCGCGCTGCGAGGCCAGCGCATCCCGCTTCACCTCCAGTTCGGCAACGGCCTGCGCGTCTGACGCGAAGTAACGTGCCACAACCAGCGCGGAAGGGATTAGGTCGGTGTTAGGAACCCCACCCGTTGTGGCCTTCCAGCTATCCAGCGCGACCAGGTACACATCGTCCTGCATCGTGTCTGCCCAATAAGTCATCAGGTGCTGGTACACGTCGTAAGCATTCAGCAGCGGCACGGCCTGGAACGCCAGCAGCAGGCTTTCGGACAGCGTATCAATCAACTCTTTGGGATGCGCGCCCACGTCCAGGCCTTTCAGCAGCGGGACATTCGCCGCCCGCCACTGCGCGAACCGTTGCGCCACCGTCTCCGTCCACGTCGCAAACTCCGCGTGCCCCAAAATTGCTGCCTTCACGTCCGCCGCCGGAACAGACAGCGCACTGTAGCCGGGACGGTCTGATGGCTCAAAAAGCGCGGCACGCACGGACGGCAGAACTTGCCAATATGGGGCTAGAGCGTCCACGCCCCGATTGGGAATGCCCCCTTGCAGATGAGCCGAGATGTCCTGCACATCTTCGGCTTCCGTGCTGTCGATGTAGCGCGGCAGGTTCAGGTTGTAATCATTGGCCTCAATTTCCGTCAGCGGCACGGAGCGCGAGAAGCCCGGCACGTCCATCTGCCGCGTGAACGCATCCACAATCTTGTGCATGTCCTGCGCGCGCAGCCGGTTCTTGTTGCCGTCCTTCACAAAGCCACGGCTCGCGTCCACCATGAAGACCGCTTTGCGGGCAGGCGCATTCTCTTTGTCCAAGACGAGGATGCAGGCCGGGATACCTATCCCGTAAAATAAATTGGCGGGCAGGCCAATGATGCCTTTGATAAACCCGCGCCGCACGATTTCCCTGCGGATGTCCGCTTCGGCGTTGCCCCGGAACAGAACGCCGTGTGGCAGAATGACCGCGCCCTTGCCCGTGCTTTTGAGCGTTCCCAGGATATGCAGCAGGAACGCATAGTCACCATTTTTTGCGGGCGGCACGCCATAAATAAACCGCTGGTATGGGTCTTCGGAAGGGATGATGCCGTTGCTCCATGCCTTCGTGGAAACGGCGGATTAGCAACCACGAAGTCAAACGTCTTGAGCCGCCCGTCTGCCGTCTTGAACCGGGGCAGCGACAGCGTGTTATCCTGCACAATTTCCGCCGTCGGGCAGCTGTGCAGAAACATGTTCATCTTGGCAAGAACCGCCGTGGCGTTGTCCATCTCCTGGCCGTACAGGGCGAGGTCTAAGCCTGTCTTGCTGCGCGCCTCATCGTGGGCCTTCAGAAGCAGCGAGCCGGAGCCGCAGGCGGGGTCGTGAATGGTCTGATCGCCCTGCGTGGCACCGCCCAGGCCGATAACTTTCGCCATCACGCGAGACACTTCTGCCGGGGTGTAAAACTGCCCCTTGCTTTTGCCGCTTTCGGTGGCAAAGTGGCGCATCAGGTACTCGTAGGCATCTCCAAGGATGTCGTCTCCTTCGGCCATGTTGCCCTTGAAGTTGAGCTCGGGCTTGTTGAACAAAGCAACCATCTTGGACAGCCGGTCGACCATGTCCTGGCCTTTGCCCAGCTTTTCCGGGTCGTTGAAGTCGGCCACGTCAATGACGCCTTCCAGGCCGTTGGCTTTGGCAAGATTGCCGATAATTTTGTTGATCTTGTCGCCGATCTCGGCGTCCTTTTTAAGGGCGACCATGTCCGCGAAGCTGCCGCCATCCGGCACGTCCAGCAGGGCATCAGACTGGCCACTGTACTTGTCCGATACGTACTTGACGAACAGAAGAACGAGAATGTAGTCCTTGTACTGGGAAGCGTCCATGCCGCCGCGCATCTCATCGCAGGATTTCCAAAGAGTGCTGTAGAGTTCGGATTTCTTAATTGCCATGTGTCTTAGTTGCCGTGCGTGTATTCGCTTTGATTTTCGTGGGGAACAGTGTGATAGCCTAAGTACCGTCTGCGGGAAGTGTAAAGGTGGTGAAAGTTTGGGCTTGAAACAAGTCGTTTTGCAAGTCACTCCCGCAAATGATCGAAAGTATCTCGTACAAATCTGTTTCCTCGGCAACTCCTAGAGACAGATAAGCACAGATGGGCAAAGGCATCGCCACAAGCTGTTCCGTGAAGTGTGGGTCAGATAAGAAGGTATAATTTTACGCATGTAGCTTGTCTGCGAGCGCTTCGTAGGGCGCTCCTATTCTATCGGAGTAATGAAAGTCGCCGTTCTACTGTGCGTCAGCAGTTCAGCTTCAAACTACTTTATCCTTCATCTATGTTTACCCTGGCTTCCGGCTGCCGTGCGGCTTGGCGAGTGCTAGCGAGTGATGCCAGCCGTCGAGCCTCTGCGAAAAATGTCTCCCACGCCAAATCCCCACGCCGCTCTAAACCTGCTTCTTTGGGCGATTGTAGAAAAATCTTCATAAACTTCTGATGAGTTAACGCGGATGGGGTAATGTGTCTGGAATCTAAGCCTTTTCTGTAGGAGCGTCAACAGCGAGTGTTGCGGGTGACGCTTCAGCCCCATTTTCCTCCTGTGCTTGCTCATTTTCTTCCTGTGCTTGAAGCATTCGTCTGTTTTTGGCTCCGCGTGGCCTGCCCGGCGTGCTGACACCGCCATTTTGTGTGCGCTTCTGATATTCTGTCAACGCCTCTTGCTCAATCAACTTACGCCCGAACTTTGTGACGAATGCTAGGCGTCCGTCAAGAGTAGCATTGCGGATCGCGCTGGGCGATACCCCAATTCTTGCGGCGGCTTCCTGAACCGTGAACAGCGTTTCCGTATCCATAGATTTCTCCCTACAGTATACCTGAAAAAGTGCTCCGTGCAACATATTACCTATATATTATATGTTGACAATAACATATTAAGCTTGTGTAATTCATGTTAGTTTCTTACCTCAAAGGTTTATGATGAACACGAACACTTCCTTCACGAAAACGACGGGCGCAGTGATTGTCACCCGCGTCTCTACCGGCGAGCAGGTCAAGCATGGCACCAGCCTTGAAAGCCAGGCGGAAATGTGTCGTGCTAAGGCCCTCTCGCTCAGCCTCCCCATCGTTGCTGAGTACGAAGACGCAGGCATTTCCGGCGGCTTTCTGCTGCTGCGCGAGGGAATGCAGAAGGCGCTTGCCGATATTCAGGCTGGCCGCGCCGACACACTCATCTGTGCCAACATCAGCCGCTACAGCCGCGACGTTGAGCATCAGCAAGCCATTCGCAAGGCCGTCCGCGCCGCCGGAGGCCGCGTCATTTTTTGCGACATGGAGTTTGACGACACGCCTGAAGGCGATCTGGCATTCAGCATCATGGGCGGCTTCGCCGAGTACGAGCGTAAGGTCATCCGTGCACGGACGATGCGCGGCAAGCGGAAGCGGGCCGAAGAGGGTCAGCAGCCTCAGCGCAGTCGCTCCCCTTACGGCTACCATGTGGTGATCCATGCTGACATTCTGCGCGGACTGTATCCGCCCGAAGAGATTGGACAATACATCATTGACGAAGAAAAGGCAAAGACAGCACGCCGCCTCTTTGCCGGATATGCGGGAGGGACGCACAGCCTGCCCTTGCTTTGTAAGCAGCTCAACGCCGAGGGCACTCCTTCGCCCGGAGGCGGGATGTGGCATGAGCCTACCGTCCGTGTGATCCTTACCAACCCTGTTTATAAAGGCGAACCGGTCAGCGGACGTCAGAAATCCTACACCGATGAAAGTCGCCTGCAGCAGCTGAATGCGTTGACGGGAATGCCTCTGACACGCCCCGATGCGCGCCGCCCCGTCCCGGAAGCGGAGCAGGTGAAACTTTCCGCCCCACCTCTTGTCAGTGAAGACATTTGGAACGCGGTCCAGGAGCGCCTCGTTGTGATGAAGGCCCGGCATGGTGGCAACCCAAAGCGGATGCGGATGTTGTCAGGCCTGTGCTTTTGTCCTTACTGCGGAGCAGCCACCCGCACGAAGTACCAGAAGGCAAACGGGAAGACTTATTGCTATTACTGGTGCGGCACGAGGAGCAAGACGCGCAATTTCCCCGGTGAGCGTCCCTGCCAACCTGACCTTTATCCGATTGCCCTGCTTGAACAGGCAACTATCAAAGCAGTGCAGGAGGCATTGGAGCGGCCCGGTGCCATTGCGGCAGCATTGGCTGTGTACAGGAAGGGCCAGCGGCAGATCCCGGAAGGCAACCCGCGTCAAGAACTGGCGGCTCTGGACAAAACGCTGACATAACTCAAAGCGGAAGAGGCCGCAACTATTCAAGCGCAGATTGCGGGGATTATGCAAGGTTTGGCACCGGAAGCGTATGCCGGGGCGTTTGCAGGCATCACAGCCTGCCGCAAGGAGGCTGAAGAGCAGCACAGAACACTGACCATCTCCCTATCACACATACAAAAGCCGGGCGGGAAAACGAATACGAACGTGCTGGTCAATCGTGCTCTGGAAGACGCCCTGACCGCTCTGACGAGCGAAGATGTGACGGGACCGGAAAAGCGGCTTCTGCTGGGAACAATTGTAGAAAAGGTGGTTCCGCACAAGGAGGGAGCGGATGTGTTCTTTGCCCCCGGCGTTTTTCAGGAGGCAGAGGGCAAAGAAGGGCCGGTTTCAGAAGAAAGTCTTCATACTTTTCATACGACCTGCATGGTGTGCGAAGTTCAACGGAACAAAGCGGAGTTCCTCCTGGAAGAAGCGTGAAAAGGCCGAGTGGCTCCATAGCCACTCGGCCTTTTTGCTTGCTGACTTCTGCCCACTTCTGCTCTCACGTTCTTGAGCCGGTAGTACATGCGTCGATGCCAAGGGCTAACTGGGCTTAATTGCATCTTTGCGCTTCTTATAGTTTGCATTGTTGCGTGCGCGTTGGTCTATCTTTTTACACCGTGTCCCGCAAAACTGGCCTCGATCTCTCCTGGTTTGGGCTTCGGGCACGACACCCCCGCAAACCTTGCACGCAGCACTTGGCGACTGAAGACTATGCACAAGTGTCTGGCCTAACGGCAAAAGTACAGAGTGTTTTATCAGGGTTTCGTCCCAAAAGAACTTGCGTGTCCTATCGCCCAACTTCATAACCGTAAACAGTCGAGATTGCCCAATTTCGCCTTCTGCATCGAATCTGTAAGAGACGTTTATTGTAAGCCAATCTTGGATGCTTTCAGCAAGAAACTTTGTAGTAAGGGTTTGTGCTGATGGTAGAAAAAGACTGTATTGGGGAGTCACCAAAAAACAGGGTTGATAGGTCGGATGCCGATCAAGTATCTCTCGGACGTAACTCCAGTTTGACAGGTCACACGCTTGCGCATACTCTAAGTCATTTTTTGCAGTTTGGCGCTCCTCGTATGCTTCTGGGGCAGCAATTGCGAGCCTGTTTCCGAGTTCGTTGTGAATAGACACCACTAATTCTTCTGCCTTGTGTTCAAGTAAGATCGCCCAATCATTAACGCTTCCGTTTTGCTGTCGCTGTAGATCGCTTGCGATATTCTGAATAGCACGCACGCGCCGTGCCCAATGGCGATATTTTTCCGTCTCTTCCCAGTAATAATAACTGTATTCAGAAGAAACAGGCGACCACTCCAAGTCCCAATTTACAGTGTGATGATCATGACTTATTTCTGTTTCAATGCCTAGCACTCCCCAGCGTTTTATGAATGAGACTACGTCTTCATCCGTGCCATTCTCTAAAGCGAGGAAGTCTTTCAGTAACCCCTGCTGCCCCTTCTGACCATTTGCCCTTTCGGCTTTTGTGGGCGGCTTGGTTGAGAGAATCTTCTTATCTAAGTGAAACCATCCCCACCATTCGACTATCCCTGGTTCAATTATTTTCACTGATCTAGGAATGAAGACAGGACTAGCCGCTAGCGAGCCAACGACGAAACGGACAGGATCATGGTCCGTTTCGTCATAACGATCTTCAGGCTCAATCCTTTGGCCTGGTGTCGCTCGTACAGATTGCTGGCATTTTTCTGCCAAGGCGTCTAGTTTCTCGTCATTAGTCATTTTCATACTCATCTTTCTACTCGTAAAAGTATGACATATTCGGAGTTGTTCTGCCACACTTATGGTATGGAAAACACAGAAACTCGCAAAGACTTCTTGAGCATGGCCGAAGTAGGTGCGCGTCTTGGTGTCAGCCGAGAAACGGTGCGTCGGTTTGTCATTCATCAGCGGCGCATTCCCTACGTGCGGCACGGGCGCAACTACCGTGTGCCTCTACTGGCTTGGGAACAGTGGCTGGCCGAACAAAACGCCGCTGCACTCGCAGGCATTAAGGAGGCTACCCATGGCGACTAATACGCCGATAGATACTGCCTCCGCATGGGTCGCGTTTTGGGAACTGGTCTACGCCGAAGCTGCCAAGTTGCGTGCCGGAGATGTGAAAGATTGAAAAAAGTATTTAGGCTGGCACTTGGGCCAGATGGCAAAACACCCTCGCCGGGCAAAGGCGAGGGTGTTGCATGAGAGTTGTTGGCTTGCGGACGGGTGAGCACCGGCATTATACCCCTATGCCGAACCGTCACGCAAGCCCCGACCGCCGCTTTTTGCGGCACGAAAGGCTGTTTCATGCAACGACCACCCCGCCCCACCTTGGGCCAAACGCCCGGCCCACGCGGGCCAATGACACCCGCCGAAGTTTTGCAGGTCGCGGGCCTTCTGGCAGCACAGGCCCGGAGCCGTCGCGCCCGTACCTGCCACTCTTTGCGGATGCGAGGGGGCTTTTAATGTTCCAAGGCTCCTCACCCATGACCATTGCGCTCAGCGAGTTGCGGGGCCTGCCCGCCGATCTTTCTCCCAGGATCGGCGTGGCAGAGTACGTGATTTTCCCGTTCCTCAACCTCAATGGCAAACCTCGCCCGCAACGCATCGTGTCTGCTGCCAGCCTCACGCTAGGCCATGACTTTCGAGTACAGGCGCGCATCCTCTCCCTGCCGTCCGGCATGGCACTGGAACTCAGCCCTGACGGATTTGACATGGAACGCCGCCTGCCGGAACTCTTTGCCTTCAGTCCGGCCATAGTACGGGGTATCTATGACGCGCTGGCACAGGAACACCCCCTCGCCAAGGCTCGCCAGCATGCCCGGAGCCGGGAGGGTCGCAATTGATAACCCCAGAGGCAAGAACGTCATTGGACAAAGACGCCGTGCTTGCGGCCTGCGCGGGCCGCTGGCTGAGCTTCTACGGTCAGTATACGGAACTGAAGCGACAGGGCAGCGAATATCGCGGCGCGTGTCCTCTGCACGGCGGAGACGGCCCAAACTTCGCGGTGAACGCCGAAACCGGGCTTTGGCACTGCTTCACCGGCTGCCAGGATGCTGGCGGGGACGCGCTGAAGTTCCTTCAGCGCAAGGATGGTTTCACCTTCCCCGAAGCCCTGCAGGAGCTGGCCCGCTTCACAGGCACCACGCCGACGCCCGCGCCTTCTCGCAATGGACACCAGGGCAACGGGTACAAGAATGGTCCTGCTCCCCGCATTGTCGCTACCTACAACTACACAGACGAAGACGGCACAGTTCTGTTTCAATGCTTGCGATGGGAACCCGGCTGGCATGGCAAAAAGAAAAGCTTCTCCCAGCGTCAACCAGATGGCACAGGGTGGATAAACAACATTGACGGAGTGCGGCGCGTCCTTTACGCCCTGCCCGAAGTCTTAGCAGCGGTGGATACGGGCAAGCCTGTCTTTGTGTGCGAAGGAGAAAAGGCTACCGACGCTGTGCGTTCTCTGGGCCTGTGTGCGACAACAAACCCGATGGGGGCAGAGAAGAAGTGGGAAGATGGCTACACCGAGGCCCTGTGCGGTGCGCGTGTCATCATTCTGCCCGACAACGATACCCCAGGCCACGCCCACGCGCAGAAGGTCGCTGCCGCGCTGCACGGCAGGGCAAAGCGTGTGCGTGTCGTGGAACTGCCGAACTTGCCCGAAAAGGGCGATGCATTCGATTGGATAGAAGCAGGTGGCACGAAAGACGGGCTGCTCGCGCTTGTCAAAGCCGCGCTGGATTGGAACCCGGACAGTGCCCCATCTCCTGCTACTGCCTGCGTCAGCGAGTGGCCTGCACCGATGCCGTTCAACACTTCCGCCCTGCCGCCGTTTCCCACCGAAGCCCTGCCGTCTGTGCTGGGCGCGTATGTTTCCGAAGTGGCCCGATCCGTGTGCGTTCCCGCCGATCTGCCCGCCCTGCTGGGGCTTGCGGTCGTGGCGACGGCTGCCGCCCGCCGCTGCCAGGTGAATGTGGGACTGACACATATTGAACCCATGTGCCTGTTCTGCGCCGTTGTTATGGAAAGCGGCTCCGGCAAAAGCGCGGTCGTGCCTGCCATGCGCTTTCCTTTGGAGGAGCATGAAGATGCCCTTGTGCAGAGCGCGCAAGCTGACATCGCCTCCGCCTCATCCCGCCGCGTCATTGAAGACAAGCGACTGGCGCACCTGCAGGAAGCCGCCGCCAAAGACAAGGATGCTGCCAAGCGTGAGGAGGCTGCCCGCGAAGCCGAAGCCCTGGCCGGGGAGCTGACCGTTGTTCCCAACCTGCCGCGCCTTCTTGCCGATGACGCGACTTCACAGCGTTTGACCGGTATCATGGCCGATAATGGCGGGGCCTGTGCCATTCACTCGCCCGAAGGCGGCGTCTTCACCCTCATGGCAGGCAAATACTCCAACAAAGAAGTAGACATTGAGCTGTTCCTGAAAGGCCATGCAGGAGATGAAATCCGCGTTGACCGCGTGGGGCGTCCGTCCGAGTTCATCAAGCGGCCTGCATTGACGCTGGGGCTTGCCGTGCAGCCTGACGTTCTGGCGTCCCTGTCGGACACGCCCGCCTTTCGGGGCCGGGGGCTGCTCGCGCGCTTTTTGTACGGATTGCCGCCGTCCCTTGCCGGAACGCGCACCTACAACCAAACCCCGATTGACGCCGAAACGCGCCGCCGCTACGGGCGAGCTGTGGAGCGCATTCTTGACCTGCCGGACGCTGGCACGGAAGACGATCCTACCCACCGTCATGCCCTGCTGCTGACAGGGGACGCGCTGACCCTCTGGGCCAAGTACCACGACGCCATAGAAGCGCGCACCGCCGAGGGGGAAGACCTGTGCGGCATCCGGGACTGGGCGAGCAAACTCGCCGGTGCTGTTGCCCGCATCGCTGGGGGCTTTCACCTGTTGGAGAATGCAGGCGGCGATTGGCAAAAACCTATCAGCGTGGAAACGGTTGCAGCAGCGTGGGCCATTGGGGAGACGTATCTTGTCCCGCACGCACTGGCCGCATTCGGGGAGATGCGCGCCGATCCGGGCCTGGTGCTGGCCCGGCGCATTCTGGGATGGATCGAACGCAAGAAACTGACCGAGTTCACCCTGCGCGAGTGCCATCAAGCGCATCGCAGTGTTAGTTCTCCGCGTAACCTGGAACCCGCCCTAGTGGTGCTCAGCGAAAGAGGCTTCCTTCGGCTTGCTGAGACACAGCCCCAAGAAGGGGGAGGGCGGCCAAAAAGCCCGCTCTACCAGGTTAACCCCCTTACACAGAATACACAGAAATCACAGAATTAGCCCATGCAAGCATTTCTGTGTATTCTGTGTAGAAACTGCGCGTAGTAATTTCAAGGGAACTGATATGCCGACAGCGTTGGAACAACTAAGAACTTTGAGGAATGAGTCGGGGCGGGTGGATACACAAAAATCACAGAATACACAGAAACCGCCTTCCACGGAGATGACACTGGCACAGTTTGCGGTTTCCAAGAGACTATTGCGTATATATTCCAGGGTGCTGGATGAGGAGATATGGCTAGCGGCGGATGCTGCCGATGTGACCTGCCTGCCTGACGGAGCCGTTATCTATCGTGCGCGTGAACTGGTTCTGCTACGGGACTGGTCGCCCGATGGCCTGCGCCTTGCCCATGAAGTCAAGACCCGGTTCGGAGCGGAACTCGAACCTGAGCGAATAGAACCGGGTTTGTGAGCATATAGGACTCGAATCTTGAATTGGTGGCATCTATCAAACTCGCCCAAACAGAAAGCATATTGTGACAGAAACAGAGCAAACTTCCCCAAACAAGAGAGGCGGTGCGCGTCCCGGTGCAGGACGAAAGCGATCCACACCCAGCGCAATTCTCGCCGCCGCCGAAACCCGACGCGCATCCGTGGTACGGACGGCGGAAAATGGCGAGGCCCACACCGCGCTTGAGATCATCGCCAAACTGGAAGCCGATTTCACGCAGGAAGCCCCTGGTCTTCTTTCTCGGCTCCTAGAACTGGCGCACGGGGCCAAGCAGGTCACACAGAGGTATGAGCTGGCCGGGTTAATCACACTCGACGACATGAACAGTGACGGCGAAGGGAAATCATGGAAGATCAAAACCCGCCTCTTTGGTGACTTGCCCAAAGACCAGATGGTGCTTGTCAGTCGCACCGTCACGCAAATGCCGCCAGACCGGGCCGCACTGACTTACCTATTTGATCGCGTGATGGGCAAACCCGCAGATCGCAAAGACATGATGACGGCTGACCCTGGCAACGTCGCGCAAGGGCCAAGCCGCGAAGAGATGATGGTTGAAGTCGCCGAAATGCTCTTCGGGATGTTCGTACAATCGCGGGCCGATACACTGACCCCGCCAATTGCCGCGCGCGTGGCAATTCCAGCAGAGAATGCACTTTGAGGGGGAAGCTGATGGCAGCAACATGGGGCGGACGCAGGGCAGGGGCGGGCCAAAAGCCGGGGCGAGCACGGGCGCGACTGGTAGCACGAGCTTTGGGCTTGACTTCCACAAAAGAGGTATGGGTCAAGAGCGGGAGCGTCTTCAAGATTGAACACGAGGTCGGTGCAAATGGCAAACGTCTGCCACGAAAGGTACTAGCCTTTCCTGATACTGCCCCTGAGCAGATGGTCTGCATCGCGCGGGAAGTTGTCACCGGTGCGGGCAGCGCGGACGCTCTCATTGCCTTGCTGGAAGAAAGCACGGGACTGACGCGGGCAAGCAGCGCGCGTTGATTTCTTTGATTGGCAAGGCATCTCCAATCAAGACAATTTGCAAACAATCAACCGTCTTATGGATGAGACGGTTCACGAACGATCAAGGATGATATTATGGGAAATGGCAGCACAGACCTTCACCTCGCCGTGAAAATTGACGGCGTACCAGACGCCCAACGCGTTTTATCTGACCTTGACAAAAGCCTCGCTTCTGTCATTTCGTCCCTGAACGGTGGGGATCGCACTGACCCGAACCTGCCCAAGCGTCTGGGCACGTATACGACAATGGCGAGCAACGGGATGGGCGCATACGAAATCCCCGGCGTGTCACCCGAAACGGGCGCAGCGGCCCTTATGTCGGGAAACCTCCTGCGCAATCCCTCCCTTTTGCCGGGTAGTGGCCCTGCCCCTGCCCCCAATCTTGACCCCATGAACACGGGCGGCTCCTACGGGACACACACAGTCGGGGCCAGCGCAAGTCCGTTCCAGACCAATGGCGGCGCAATCAATGTCGTCATCGTCGGCTCCAGCATTCCGCTTGGCAACGGGCAGGGCGGAGCCGGGAATGCCAGTGCATCTTCGCCCAGCAACGCGCCGGGTGGTGGACAGGGCGGCGGCAATGTCGGTATTCCAGGCGGCGGCGTTCCCACAGGCACGTCGGGCGGCGGTAGTACGCCAGCCACGCAGGGCGGGGGAGGGGGCGCAGGGGTGCCTGCCAATGGCGACAACCCCTTTGCAGCGGGTGGATTCAACCCGTTTGCCCCAGGCGGCCTTTCGTCGTTTGCGTCGAAAACCCTCCAATACGCCCAAAATCCGTCAGCACTCATGGCTGAAATCCCTTCCCCGCTCTTGCTGGCTGGCTTGGGCATCACTACGGCGGCGCAGGCGGCTACGGCAAACTTCGCGGCTTACCGTCCCGAATACGACCTGCAAACATCGCTCACATCTGCACAACTTGGCGGACAATTAATTAACCCCGCGCTTCGCCCACTTCAAGACAAGGTGGCTGCCGACAAAGGCGACGCAGCTTATTACGAAGCACACAGGGGTACAATTTATGGTCTAGCGGGGCGAATCGGCAGTCTGGGAATAGCGGATTGGTTTTATTCCACGCGCATTCAACCTGCAATCGCACGTCGCACGCAAGAGGACGAAGCCGAACTTGCAGCCGACCCCATGCGGCTTCGGTTTCAGGCGGTCACAGGGGTCAAGCCAGGCAAGAAGGATGCTTCGCTCTCAGTGCGCAACGCGCTTCTCAATTCGGCGGGAGTATTTGGCACGGCAGCCTTGGAAGCCCTGCAATCCACGTCTGGCTTCGCGGACATGAATGTGCGGGGCTACTCCGCTGATGATGCCACGTCTGCCGTCAGCACGCTTTATTCCGCTGCCCAATCCCAGCAAAGCGGCTCTCTCTACAATAATCTTGCAAGCGGCAAAAACCCGATCACGCTTGCGCAGGCGCGCGCATCTCTCCCTCTCCTTATCTCTCAGGGCAATACATCAGGAATTGAGTCGCTTCGCCCAATCCTTCCCGGCTCAGAGGTTGACGCCGCACTTACACAATCCCGCCAAGTCTTTCAGATTGGGGTAAGTGGACAAATTGCCTCTGCTGGCTTTTCGGAAGCGGGGTCGGCGGTTTCTTTGTTGGGGGCGACCGGGGGCGGTTATCGGTCTATCGCAGCGCACGACCACGGGCGTCGGGCCGGTGCGTATGACAAGGGTGCTCTTGTGGGCTGGGGCGTTTGGCATCAGTGAGACAGGGGGCTTGCTATCTGCTCCGGCATCAGCCGATTTATCTCGGCTTCTGCCGCATCGTAGTCTATACCTTACCACGCCTTACCTACTTTTGTGCAAGGCGCAGGTAAGGCAGGCAGGAATGGACTTAGTGCCCGATGTCTTTAAGTCGCTGCTCGAACTCGGCGTAGGTCAGCGATTCCGCGAGTTTATCAAACTGAGAAAGAGGGATTGAGCGAGTGCGACCTTCGGGGTAGTAAAGAATGGGGGAAGAAGTCCCATTGGCCCTTGAAGCCGGGGTGCCGTCATAGTCGAAATAATGGGGCTTCTTGAATGTTACGGGGTCGTTGTCATCAGGGTCTAGCAATTCAGTCTCTCCCTTATCTTTCCCCCATCCTGTGACTTTTCAGCCATCGAGACTCCTTTGTGCAGCGCACCCTGACGCGGGGCTAGTTCCAATCCGCGAACAATCGCCCTTCCAATAGCATAGATTACAGTAGATTTCCCTGCTTTCATGTGCCGAAACCTGATATTTGCCAGAAATGAGAGAAAACACCCGCTTTGCAAACCACAAAAACCAGTGAAGAACCTCGCTCAGAAAACCAGACGCCAGGGCCGAAACCTGCCGCAAAACGCCTGGGCGGCGACACGCGATCCGCTGCCGCCGCGAACGGGAAGCGCGTGGGCCGTCCCCCGAAGCGTGACCGTTTGGTAATCATGGAGGCGCAGAAGGTTGCCTTCGCCCCGGATGGTACGACGCTCACCCACGCCTCCGTCATTCTGGAAGGCTACCTCGCGCGCCATGCCGAAGAAGTCGCCACTCTGCTCCTGGAGTCGGCGCGCGGCGTGCTGGTGCAGAAGGAAACCAAAGACGGTCCCAGGGTCTACAAGGAGCCGCCCAGCGTCGCCGCGCAAACATACATCTCAACGCGGATCGCCGGTCTGCCGATCAGCAAGACCGACCTAATGACGCTGCTGGAGAAGGCGGGCGTGCCGACTGGTGGCCCGGCGACTACGCGCGAGGACATGCTGCGCGAACTGCTCATTATGGTCTTGCAGAACTCTCCTGCCGCCCCTTCCCAAACGCCTCCCCCCGCTCCCCCGCTCCCCAGATTGCTGTGCCCCAGATTGAGGCCCCTGCACCAAATGGAGCCTGATCTTGTAGAAACGCGAGACTGAGAGAAGATTGGTTGGCAAGGGGCTGCGCCTGGGGAGGTGGTGGTTACACACTCACACCAGGATAAAGATGCAGCCCCTTGCCAGACAATGATACCCACATTCACCTGCCGCCAGGTCTGATGGCATCAGTTCTTAGCCTTCCTCTTCCTCAGAAGCGGGACGTGTTACATAGTATTCTTTGTTCAGAACCCGGTCTAAAACGTCAGGGCGATGCACGATGCAGCCGTCCTTATCGGCTTCGGAAACAAGCACGAGCGCGCCGTTCTCCATAATGGCCGTGCGGCTCTTGCCGTCACTGAGCCACTCGTGCGGGAAGGGCGCGCAGGGACGATTCGCGCCTTTGCGCGCCAGCACCGTGCGTCTTCGCTTGCGATCTGGCAAGCCGCCTCCGGGCGTGGGTCGGTTGTCAGTGCCATCGTAGTTCATAATGTTCTCCGTGTTCTCTGCGGCACTCATTTCGCATGCGAAATGAGTGCCAACTCACATCTTCGCTGCGCCCTTCCGTATCCACCGAGAGCCGCTCAAGGGCGCAGGGCGTTAGGAGCCTTTCTCGTCCCCTGCTAGATAAGCCGCCTTCTTGCGGGCGTAGAACGCTTTTTCATCGAGGTGGAAGGCTTGCGCGCGGCGCAGCCACTCAGGGTCATCGCAGAGCGACAGCAAATGGTCGAGCATCGAATGGCGGCGTTGAATGACCCCCGCTGCCGTGACGCCATAGGTGATCTCGGCTTTGCGCAGCTTGAACCATCGGCGTACCAGCGGCCCTAGCTCGTCAATGAACGCATCCAGCCGCCCCGCATCGGCGTCGGTCGTGTTCGAGAGACGCAGGCTCTTTGTCTGCGGCTTGGCCGACTTCGCTATATCAGGTTTCAGTGCTTTCTTCATCGGATGTTGACCTTTCGTGTTTCCTTATGAGAGTGACTAGGCGGCGACGGCCAGGGGCAAACGTTTGCCCCTGGTATTGATCCGCCGTCCGTGCGGCAGCGGGCGTCCCTCGCCTAGGGTGGCGGCTTTCTGCGCTCGCTGAAAGGCAGTGCGGACACGGGTGCTGGTGGGGCGAACGGCATGCAGCAGGGAGCGCAGGGGATGTTCCACGGAAAGGGAGTTAGCCGCACCCTCCATGCAGAGCAGCCAGTCAACCCAAACCTTCTCAGGCAGGGCCTGGATGCCGAAGAGGTCGTGTCCGCTGCGAGCGGCGGCACGCAGGTCATGCTCAGTCAGGCCCTGTGCGGCCATGCCTTCCACCTGGGTGCGCAGCAGGGCGGCGCGTGGCTCCCGCTCCCGTCTGACCTGAGCACTTTGCGCGCGGCAGGCGGGGCAGAGCGGGAAATATCTACGGCCACTGTCCTTGAAAACCTCATAAGCAGCCAGGAAGGGACCGCAGCACAGGCACAGGGCGGGTGCAGACTCGCAGGAAGGCTCGTTTCCCTGCGCTGGGGCCGTTTCTGGGGCATTTGGGGCTTTTCGCGCGCCCTTGCCCATACCGCCCGTCAAGGCGGCGTCCAAGGCCGCGTTCCCCTCCGGCGTGAGGAAAAAGCGCGTGTCTAGGGTAATCGGCTGTTTTGGCGGGGACTGCATTGGCGTATCTCCTTTCAATGTTGCGTCATATCGTTTCACGTCAGAGCACTTTGCGGTACGTGCAGGCGGGCTTGTCAGCGAGGGACGCCCAGCACTCATGCACGATGAGGTAGCCGCGCCCGCCGACATAGTAGCAATTGCTCACCACGGCGGCTCCGCACTGCGGGCACTCGCCGCGCACCCATTCGGGGCGGGGCTGGCTTGATACGCTATCATAAGCCTGCCGCACGGTTTCCACCCTCCGGGTAGCCAGTGCTTCGGCGGCGTTCGTCTCAAGGTAAGTGTCCATCAGGTTGTTTCCTTTGGCGGGAAGTGGGGGCGTACAGCCCGCCCCTGTCGTCAATCAGTAAGCGCAAGCGGCTTCGGCAAAGAATGCGCGGGCCTCTTCCTCGCGCTCGGCCTGCGCTTCCAGGGCGGCGTCCTGCTCAAGTTCCAGGCGCACGGCTTGCAGGTGCTTGCAGGTCTTGTGGCCCTCAAAGCACGGGCAGGAGCACTTGTCGCCAAAGAAGGTGCCGGGTTCGGCGTTTGTCTTGGAAACCTTCACGCAGTACCGCTTGCCTTCGGGAGAGACCACCTGGAAGGACTGGACAAACAGGCCGCTCATGGTGGGGGTGGAGACATAGCCATCGCTGAACAGGCGGGCCGCGCGCCGGGCGATGTTCGCCATCAGGCGGGCGGCACGGTCTTCGTTCAGCAGGGCGGTCAGTTCAGCGGTGTTCATGGTCGGTTTCCTCTCTCACTTGACTACATTATTATTATACCCAAACATTAGGCTATTATAAACATATACGCAAGATGACTTAGTTGATGAATAATTGCCCTAGCGTTGGGCTATAATAGTGGTATGAACACGAACGAAAAAATAGCCACACCTCTGCATGACGGCGGCTCTGACAGGCGGCGGGAAGCGGCGGCTCTAATGGGTGCGGCGCGGACGGAAAAGAAAGCGGCTAGCAGCGCGGCCAACGGTCAGCGTGGAGGCCGTCCGCACAACCTGAACGGGGGCCGCAGGCTTGTGCCTTTGGCAGAGATTGCCTGCACCTGCGGAGCGGGGGGTGCGACCGTAGATGCTGCTGGGAAGCCGCTGCACCCGACGACCTGCCCGCGCGGGCGCGTCATCCGCTATCGACTGCAGAGGGGACTGCCGCTGACATGAACATTCCGCAAGACACGTTGAACGGCTGGCGGAAGAAGGCAGGCGCGGCTTGGGGGCTTGCGTGCGCCCTGCGCTATGACATTGCCGGGGGCAAGACCCAGCAGGCTCAGGAGCGGCGCGCAGAGGCCGAGGAGGCTCTGCGGCAGCTTGTGCTGGACATGGAGAGGGCGGGGGCGGACGCACTGGAAGACACCGACACGCCCCGCAACGAAGTCCCGCTTGCGCTGCTGGACACACCCGCCAACAGAAGATATGCCCAGAAGCTACGCGAGGCGTGGGAGGCGGGCCTGGAAGTGGATCGGGAGCGATACGGCGCGGACATCGGCACGGACGGATGCGCCCAGATCATTGAAATGGTGCTGGCGGACGTGGAGCAGGAATGCTTCGGCGCGGTCGGCGCGGGGCAGGAGTGAAAGAGAACCAATGAACAACCCTTTACTGCTTGGGCGGGCTATCGCCTTAGCTGCACAGGCCCATGCCGCGCAGATTAACAAAGACGGGACGCCCTACATTCTGCACCCGATCCGGCTGATGATGAAGGCCCAGACCGATGAAGAACGCATGGTTGCCATTCTGCATGACACCGTGGAGGATACAGAGGTCACGCTGGAAGGGTTACGGGGCGAGTTCCCAGCGGAGATTGTGGATGCGGTGGACTGCTTGACAAAGCGGGAGGGGGAAGAGTATCAGAGAGCGATAGAGCGTGTGGCGACCAACCGGATTGCGACGGCGGTGAAGATGCTCGATTTGCACGACAACATCGATTTGACCCGGCTGACGGAAGTGGGGGAGAAGGAACTGGCTCGCACCAAGAAATATCATGATGCCCTCCAATTTCTAAAGAAGGCACAGGCAGCCTCCACCTCCTGATGGAGATGACCGATGCTCAAGGCAAGTTAGTCATTGTGCCCGGTACTTCTGCTTGGCATGGTTTATGCAGCGAGGAAGAAGCATATCATTCCCCGGAGAACTCAAGCTTGAATTGCCCAGATTGCGGCTATATGATGACCGCCTTCGATAAGGAGTGTCCGCGCTGCAAGACCCTCGGCAAACAGGCTCGCCCCGCAGCTCCTGCGCCGCCTGCTCCTGCACTGCCCAGCCCGTCGCCCGATGTTCCCGCTGCCGCACCTCAGTCGCTCGCACTCATGCCCTCATCTGTGCTGCCTGGTGAAGCCCTGGCATGCCCGGTCTGCGGCAACCAGGCCACGCAGAAAGTGACAGCTATTTGCGAGTCCGGCACATGGACGACGCAGGCGCGCGGCTACACCGCCATGATCGGCAGCGATGGGCAGGGACACACCCTGATGGCGGGCGGCCCGACAATCACCTCCAGCCTCAGTCAGACCGGCCTTGCCAATCGCCTAATGCCCCCGCCGCGCCCCGTGGCACCGGGTTTTAGCCTCGGCCTTGCGCTTTTGATGATAGCCCTTGGCATTGGCAGCCTGACCGCCCTCGTCAGCGGGATTGCAAACTACTGGGACATTCCCACGCTGTTTATCGCCCTCGTCTTGTGTGGTGCCGCCGTCGTCGTTGGGTACGCCGAAGCGCGGCGCGCAGCGCGAGATCAGCAGCTTTTGCTCTTGCTTCTGCCCCTTTGGGAGAGCGCGCGCGTCATGTGGAACCGCACGTTCTACTGCGGACGCTGCGACCATGCCTACGACCCTCAGACGCGCGCCTACGTGCCCGCTGGGGAGATGCGCCGCCTGCTTCCGCCCATCCAGGTGAACGCCGCCCAGCTTCCTGCTCAGGAAAGCCACTCGACGCGCCTTGCTGTTGCAGGCGGCATTGGCGCAGTGCTGTTCCTCACAATCGCGTTCTTGGCGGGCCGTGCAGAACACGCTGCCGATGCCAACGCGTTCTCGGCAGTCAAGGCCCCGCTGGTGGCGCAGTATCACAAGCTCGCGGCGAGGGCCGACGCCGCCACGCAGCAGGCCAATCAGGTCTATCACGCCAACCAAAACGCGGGCACACAGGCCGACTATGGCAGCGCAGAGTACGACCGCCAGAGCAAAGTGTCGGCTTTGGGGGATGCGATCACCAGTCTGCACTCATCCCAAAGTGCTGTGCAGAGCGACCTGCAATCCTGGGAAGACAGCGGCAGTTCTGCGGATGCCTTGAAAGATCACGCCCAGCAGGTGAATACCGAGATGGGCGACTTGCAGGCAAAGCTGGAGGCGTTGTCCTCTGCCGCGCAGGCGGTCGGCCCTGGGTCTTCACCGGTGACACTGGCTGCCCCTGCCGTCGTGATGCGCACCAGGGCGGGCGGGGGTGACGCCTCACAATTCAGTGCGGCAGGCTCCAATGTCAACCTGCCTCCTGTGACGCTTCAGCCTGCGCCTGCAAGCAGCATAGGAACAAGCAACTAGACCGCCCTGATTTGGGAAAGGATGAACCTGCGAGCGTTCTGCTATGTCAAACGGGTCACAGCCGCTTCGCACGGATGAGAGGTTTTATGCAACGTTTTCTTTTTACCCTTCTCGTTACGATGTGCTTTGGCCTTGCCCTGCGGGCCTGTGCCGACCCGGCGCAGCAATGGTCAATTACGCAGGGCACCAACAGCGTGACGCTCTCCAGCGAGGGGCTGCACATCATTTCCCATGTCGCGCCCGCTCCGTCCGAGGCCAGCGCGACACGGACTCTCAGCATTCCCTCTGGCTTGCCCTGGGAGGTGAGTTTTGATGTTCGCCTCATGTCAGTCCCCGGTTCAATGTCCGTCCATCTGATGCACAGCGATCATGTTGTCGGCTGGATGGGCGCGGATGGCTTTTATAAAGCGATGTCGGCGTTTACAGGAACTGGCAATGCTCACATGGCCGGAACGCACACGATTGACGCCGCGTGGCACCACTTCGAGTATGTTGGCGACGGCGCAACGCTGTCGGTGTGGAAGGATGGACAGCAAGAAGGGGAAGGGCCGTCTCAGGAAACGCCCGACGCTGTGCGCGTGGCATCTCTCAGCAGCGAACTCTGGATGCGCAATGTCCACTTTGCTTCGGTCACAGCAAGCACGGCATTGGTGCCGCAGTCCGCCTGGGACTTCTCCAAGCCTGGAGCGTCGCTTGGCACCTTGCAGCAAACGCTCAACGGCGGGAGCGTTGCTGTCGATACTGCCCTTTTGCGGCTGACAGGCAATGGGCGCGGCTATCCTGTCCTGGTGACAAGCAGAAATCCCTTCCCAGCGTCAAGCGACTGGACGGTTTCCTGGGCATATCGGTACAGCAGCATCGGCAACTATGGAACGGAGATGCGCTGCGAACGTCCTAGCGGAGATGCGTTTGCCGTCATTCACCAGGATGTCAATGGGCAGTTCCTCGCGCTGGGCGCAAAGACGCTGTGGCGCGTGCCTGCAAATACCGATTGGCACGTGGTTTCGCTTGTGCGGCAGGCAAACCAGGCAACGGCTTATGTTGACGGCAACCTTGTCGGCAGCAGTCCCAGCGGCGAGGCACCCACGGCCTTGAAGATAAGCGGCGGTCTGATGACAAATCCTTGGGACTGGAACAACCTGGAAATACAGTCCGTGCGTGTTGACGTGGGGGCGAGACCTTTGGATAGAATGGCTCTTTTCCCTGAAAGACGCGCGCTGCAAGGGGCAGAACCCGCGCAGGCAGTGGCGACCGTACCCGTGGCGGCCTCCGCGCCTGTATCCTCTTCTGAAGATGCGCTGCCGGCCAAACTACAGGCCAACACAACTGAAGCACTGGCGAACAACCTCATTGATGTCAAACGACAAAACCTCACCACGTTTGACATGTATTTGATTTACGATCTGGCCGTTACGAACCACAGTCCAAAGCCGGTTTGGTTTTGGACGACCCCGACTGTAGTTTTCACCAATGGCACTTCCGCGACGACGCAATCGGAACTCGTGCGCAACTCGCCCTTCCGCAGCTTCGGTTCCCAGATGAACGAGGCGTTTTCCTACGCTAATTCCGCCCAGAGCTTTTCTGGAACGGTACAAGGCTCGCCAGGAACTGTGGTGCAGAGAGCGGGCGACACCATCATCTTCCCTCATCAAACTCTTTACTTCCACTGCCAATCTGCACAGGGTGCGTCGGATGTTCTGCCTGACCATATTAGTTTTCATGGCGGGGGTTGGGATAAGACCGTCCTGCAATTAGCGATACCTGGCGTCAACAATCTGCCACAGTGAATCAAGAGGCAGGGGATGGATTAACTTCGATTTGCAGCCTCTTTAATACCGTCTGAGTGGGTACAATTTCAACAGGGCTTGTTGTAGGCAAGACTTCATGAACGGGCTTGCCCGTCATGGCTTGAGATACCGCCAAGTCTTACCCAGCGAGTGTTCACAAGGCGAGCCACGCAACTTCCTTCGGGACGACGTGCTCAAATGCTAGTGGCTTGCTGGGTTTCCTCTGCTGAACCATTTCCTGCCTCCTGTTCCCCCACTTGGCCCCTCTACACAGAATACACACAATACACAGAACTAGCCCACGCACGCATTTCTGTGTATTGTGTGTATTCTGTGTAGGGGGGTTAACCTGGTAGAGTGGGCTTTCTATGTTTTTCCGCAGGGCATGCATCCAGCATCAGAAGCGGAAGCCCAACATAAAACACCAAGAAGGCTTATGCTAAACTCACAAAAAATCATCTGTTAAACAATGACAAACGCTTATTGTTGTGCTACAATAAATTATGCAAGCAAACACAGACTTAACGCCTCATGATGTTGCCATCGAACTAGGGCTGGCCTATGACACCGTGCGCCGCCTGCTCCAAGCCGAACTGTTGCGTGGGTACAAGGCCGACCGGCGCGGGCAGTGGCGCGTGACGCGCGCTGCCCTAGACGAGTTCAAGGCGAGGGGCGGCGTCAAACCCCAGGGACGACCGCGAAAGGACGAGCAGCAATGACTAAACCGATACTTCGCATACCCGGAGCGGTGCTGTATACCCGCGTATCCACCGGCGAGCAGGCCCAGCACGGTACCAGCCTGGAAAGCCAGCGGGATGCCTGCCGTCAGAAGGCACTGGCCTTGTCTTTGCCCATTGTGGCAGAGTATGAAGACGCCGGGGTATCGGGCGGCTTCCTGCTCACAAGGCAGGGCATGCAGGCAGCTCTGGCGGACATCCAGGCAGGCCGGGCGGACACGCTCATCTGTGCGAACCTGTCCCGGTACTCGCGCGACGTGGGGCATCAGCAGGAGATCAAAAAGGCGGTGCGCGCAGCAGGTGGGCGGGTGGTCTTCTGCGACATGACCTTTGACGACACGCCCGAAGGCGACCTGGCCTTTGGCATCATGGGAACGTTCGCTCAGTATGAGCGGCAGGTCATACGCGCTCGTACCATGAAAGGCAAACGCAAGCGGGCTGAAGAAGGCCAGCAGCCCCAGCGCAGCCGCTCGCCCTATGGCTACCATATCGTCACCCGTGCCGATATTCTGCGCGGCGAGCATGCGGCGGGCATGCTGGGGCGATACACCATTGACGACGGCAAAGCTGATATCGCCCGCCGCCTCTTCCATGAGTATGCATCGGGAATGACCAGCCTGCCGAAGCTCGCCCGCACCCTGAATGCCGAGCGCGTTCCTCCGCCCGGCAAGGCGATGGGGTGGCATGAGGGGACGCTGCGGGTGATCCTTCGCAATCCCGTCTACAAAGGGCAGCCAGCCAGCGGCAAGCAGAAGACTATCACCGAGGAAGGATGCCTAGGGCAGGCGAACGCCCTGACGGGAAGGCCGCTGACGACCATGATCGTGCGCCGCCCGTCCCCGGAGAACGAGTGGGTGCAGTTGTCCTCGCCCTCTCTTGTCAGCGAGGAGATTTGGGAGGCTGTGCAGCAGCGGTTTGGTGTGATGAATGCCCGCTATGGCGGCAGCCCGAAGCAAACGCGGATGCTGTCGGGGCTTGCTGCCTGCCCTTGCTGTGGCGGGCCAGCGATAACGCGCTACCAGACCGCCAACGGCAAACCCTACCGCTACTTCGTGTGCAGCGCGTCCCGCAAGGCTCGTTGGGCGGGCGACGGCCCGGTGTGCAGCAGCGTGGTATACCCGCTTCCGGTTGTGGAAGCAGCCGCACTGACCGCCCTGCAGGAAGCCTACAGCCGCCCGGAAGCTATTGCCGACGCCCTGCGCGTCTACCGGCGGAAGGAGCAGCCTCCGCCGGATGCCTCCGACGCTGTACGTGCGGAGATTGCTCTGCTCGACGCTGCACTGACCCGCCTGGGAGCAGAAGAGGAAGCCACCGTGCAGGCCCAGATCGCCGGAATGATGGCCGGGGCCTCACCCAACGCTTATGCCGCCGCTTTTGCCGCCGCTTTTGCCGACATTGCCGCCCGTCGTAAGGATATGGAGGATCGGCGCGGGGTGCTGTCAGTGCGCCTCTCAAGCCGACCGGCAACCTCTCGCGCCGAGGCGCAGACGCCACTGACCGCGCGGGTGCTGGCGGATGCCTGGCGCGTCCTGACCGATGAGTCTGTGCCGGGGGCGACCAAGCGGCAGATATTGGGCACGGTGGTGCAGAAGGTGATCTGCGGCAAAGAGGGGGCGAAAGTGGTGTTTGTGCCCGGCCTCTTTGGGGAAGACGCCGAGCACGAAGAGGGAAGCCGTCGAACTTGTTACACGACCTGCATCGGCATCAGCACGCACAAGTAATCGGCGTTTTCCGTGGGGCGGACGAGGCCGGGGCGCAGCGGCTCGGTCAGCTCGATGTGCAGACCCTCGCTGTCCAGGACGTTCAATACGTCCAAGAGATACTTGGCGTTGAATGCAATCTCTACGGGGCCTTCGCCGTTCACATACGCCACTTCCACTTCTTCGTCCGCATTGCCGACGCTGCCCGACTCGGCGGTGATGAGGAGCTTGTCGCCGTCTTCCGAAGTGCGCAGCACGACACGGTTGGCCGAGTCACGGGCGACAATGGCGGCACGCTTGATCGCCTGCGCGAGCGGCTCCCGCGCGGTCGTCAGAACCTTGGTGGCCTGGGGCGGGATGACACGCTCGTAATTCGGGAACTGCCCGTCGATCAGGCGCGAGATCAATGTCGTATCGCCGCTTTTCTCATCGGGAATGTGGAACTGGATCTGGTTGGACGACAATGTCACCGTCACTTCGCCTTCGTCATTGCCGATGATGCGGGAAAGCTCGCTCATGGCCCGCGCGGGCACAATCGCGCTGGCGCTGCCGCTGCCTTCTTTGACCGCGCACTCGCGCACGGCCAGGCGGTGCGTGTCGGTAGCGACAAACTTCAAGCTGTCCCCCTGAAAGACCACCAAGACACCCGTCAAAATCGCCCGCGTTTCATCGGAAGATGTCGCAAACAGCGTCTGCCGAATGGCGTCGCGCAGAACCGTGCGGTCGATCACAAAACGCGACTCTTCCTTCACCTGCGGCAGCAAGGGGAATTCTTCGGCGGGCAGGCCCAGCAATTTGTAATTGGCCTTGTTGCAGCGCAGGCGCAGGGCATGGGTATCGGCTTCCAGCGAAAACTCCACCTCGGCATCCGGCATCGCGCCTAAAAGCTCGGTGAAGTTGCGGGCGGGCGCAGTGGCGGCTCCGTCCGGGGCCAGCGTCGTGGTGGGCAGCGTGTGCTCCATCCACATCTCAAGGTCGGTCGCCATCAGCGACACTTTGCCGTCTTTGGCGGCGATGCGCACATGGGTCAAAATCGGCAGGCTGGAGCGGGTTGCGACCGCCTTGCCGACTGTCTGGATGCCTTCAAAGAGTTCTTTGCGCGGGCTGCTCACTTTGAGCATATCGGGGGATGCGGTTTTTGTAGCCATGGGGTTAATTTCCTTGTGAGTGTTTTGTTTCGTTGGCGGTAAAGGCAGCAGACGTTTCCGCGCGATGTTCATGCAAAACGCCCTGGAGGGCACGTTCCACAAACCACGTGTCGGGGCGCGGAGCAGGGGCCGATGCCAGAATGTCCAATGTCCGGCGCAGGCTTTCAGCATCCTGAGCGGCTTCGGGATGAGCGGCGAGATAGGTGTCCACGCGGGCCTGCCACGCTCCCGGCAGCGCGCCGTCCAGGGACAAGTCCAGCAGTTCCGTCCATTCTTCCGGTGTCATAAGTCGGTTTCTTCCCCCTGCTGTTGTTCCAAAATGTCGCGCAAAGCCCGCCGCGCCCGTCCGTGCAGCGATTTGGCCGCCGCCGGGGTGCGGCCAAGCAGGGGCGCGGCTTCCAAAACGGTCAAGCCCTGCAAATCGCACAATGTTAAAATCAAGCGATGGTCGTCGGACAAGGCGCGCAGGGCCAGATCCAGCGCGCTGTCCCCTTCAAGCAGGGGCGAAAACAAGACCCAGTCGCCGCGTCCGTTTTCCGTCAATCCCGTGAGGGACAGGGTCGGCAGGCGCGGCTGACGCATGCGTTCGCGGCAGACGTTGCGCGCAATGCCCAGCAGCCATGTCTTGAACCGACTTTCGCCCCGGAACTGCCCCGTCCGTAAAAGCCGAAATGCCCGCAGCCAGCATTCGGAGGCGGCTTCTTCGGCATCTTCGCGGGTGGGCAAGAAACGCCGCGCAAAAGCATACGTGGCTTCGATGTGCCGCCGAAACAGCGTTTCCACGACCCGCGCTTCCCCGGCAGGGTCGCGGGCGTAGCGCGCGGCCAGCCGTTCATCATCTTCCCATTCCTGATCGCGCGCGGGCATTGTCTACTCCTGAGTGGCGAGAAACTTCCAAAAAGCGCCGCCGCCTTTCCAAAGAGTTTACACTTTTTTTGCGCTTTGCCGCACCCGTCGGTTTCAGCGCGGATTTGGGCTGCTGCGCGCCGGTTTCCTGCGCCTGCCCAGAGGCTGTTCTTCCCTTTGCCCTGGCATACCCAAGGCTTTGCACTCGCATTGCGAGCTTGTACTACTCGCATTGCGAGCTTGTACCGACGACGGACGGTTTTGTTCCGTCGTTGGTATGGGCTTGATAAGCGTGGGCACAGCCTGAGCAATACATAAACAACGGCTTAAGAACAATCCCGGCCCCGCAAAAAGAACAGGCCGATAGCCAGGCTGAGCGGAACTTTTACCTTGCCTGCCGCGCTTTGGAAACAAACACGTGCCCGCACGTTCGCACCCGAAAGGAACTTTCCCATGAAGCTGTTCGCCAAAATGACCGCCCTGCTAGGCATCACTGCTCTTTTTGCCGGAGCCGCCTTTGCGCAAACGCCGCCTCTCGCGCCGTCCATGACACCTGCCGCGCCCGCCGCAACGCGCGTTAAAGGCTACACCCGGACAACAAAAACCGGCAAAGTTGTGCAGGTCAGGGGCTACAAACGCAAGTCCCCGATTATGATGCCCAAGATGACCGCGATCCAGGGCTACACCCGCCATACAAAAACCGGCAAAACCGTGGCTGTCAAAGGCTACACCCGCAAAGTCCCCATGGGCACGATGAAAAAGTAACAAAGAAACAAACAAAAAAACGCCCTGCCGATGGTTCGGCAGGGCGTTTTTGTTTGCTTGCTCTGGTTTCTAGGATGAATGTCGCTGCTATGTGTCGGAATAGCCGTCGCCATGCGTATCGCGATGCTTCTTCCATGCTTTTTGTTTGCTCTTCGGGATGGTGTCCGGCACTTGCGCTTTGGCTTTCGCGTTGAAACGGGGGGCCGCCAAGGCTCTCCGGGCCGATGTCGGCACCTTGCTTACGGAGGACAGGAGGCGGCCCATTCTTTGCACCTTTGGCTTCAGCGACATGGAGCGGCCCAGCAGCCGGTCAAAGCGCTGCTTGTCCGCGATGCCCTTTCGGATAATTCTATCATAGATGCTCGTCACGTACAGAGGATACACAAAGTTGTCCGGGGCGTCATAAGGAAGAACAACAATGACATCGTGGTTTGCCTCACTGTAGACAGTAACTATGCCCAATGGTTGTGCCTTAGAATGTATCTCAAAACGCAGGCTGAACTTTCGCCTGTCATGCGCCGATAATGGCAGCATGGAACCGCCAATTGAACCGAAGAAGCCATTGCCGACGATCTGGAACGTCCCCGACCCGC